>Ga0160429_1000277_pt1 | contig 58231 bp, 44 predicted proteins | sample SolpanmetagenomR_FD_108199 | JGI IMG/M metagenome (GOLD analysis project Ga0160429, IMG submission 108199) | Solar panel surface microbial communities from Lawrence Berkeley National Laboratory, California, USA - R | ecosystem: Engineered > Built environment > Solar panel > Unclassified ... | reverse complement strand
CGGCCCACAAGGTCGGCGTAGGCGTCGAGCAGCTTGCGGGTATTGCGCGGCGGGGTGGCGGGCAGCTCGGGCAGCAGCGCGGCCAGAGTTTGGGTGAGGGCATCGTCGGTGGCTGCATCGACGGCGCGCAGTTCGGCCAGGCCATCGGCGAGGCGCTGCACGGGTACGAAGCCCGCGCCCAACAAGCGGCCGAGCGCAACCCCTAGCGCGCTGGGCACCAGGCGGCGCTGGGCCACGGTGGCTAGCAGCGCTTCGAGGGCCAGCGCCCGGCAGGTGGGCGTGGCGTGCGTGAGGCCAGCGGCCAGCAGCACCGAGGTACTCTCGGCCAGGCGCGGACCAGGGGCTAGCAGGGTGTGCAACACCTGCTGCACCGCATCGCGCGCTTCGGAGCCGGTGGTGTCGGTGCGGCAGGCGGTGCGCAGCACGTGCCAGTGCAGCGGCGCGGGGTTGTTGGGCACGAACGTGAGCAAAAAAGACAGGCTAGCCGGCAACGACCACAGGTGATAGTGCTTGTCTTGCCGCAGGCGGGCGTGCAGCGAGTACAGCGCCAGGGGCGAGGGCGGGCGCTGGCCGGGGTGCTCGGTGGCCACGGTCAGCTCGGTCCAGGTATTGGTTACTTCGGGCTGCTGCCTGTTCCAAGGGTATTTATAGGTGTGCGATTTCGCCTCGAAGTGCCAGGTCGGCTGCCAGGGTACGGCCACGCCGGGGTAGTCGGCCAGCGGTCGCAGGGCGGGCAGCTCGGCTTCGGGGTAGCGGGTGCGGACTACCACTACCCACAGCCAGGGCAGGGCCTCGGCCAGCGGCACGGGTAGCGCGTAGTAGCGAGACGGCAGCAGCTTGCCCAGGCGGTCGGCCAGGCTCTTAACAATTGACTGTGCACTCGCCCCAAATGCTGGCAACTCGTCGGCCGGTGCCGTGGGCGATAGAAACCACCCTAGCAGCTCGCGCAGGCCTGCGTGGTCTAGCTGAGGTACCAGGCGCAGTGCTTCGGCTGCCTCGGCCGGGGCTGCGAAGGCGGTGCGGGCGAGCGCCAGCGCGAGGTCGGCCGGGTCGGGAAGGAGATTGGCTCCTTGGTGCGCTAGTAGTCCTTGCACCAAAGCATTAGGCGCTACCCAATGCGGCGCGTGGCTGGGCGTACTGAGCAGCGGCAATACCGCGAAGGGGCTAGCCGGGTGCAGGCGGGTTTCGGCCACGGCCAGGCGCTGACGCTCCAGGGCCAGCAGCGGGTCGGGGTGGTTGTGCTTCTGCTCATCCAGCGAGATTTTAGGAAGTCGAGGCTGCTGAAAATCAGCAAACCAGCTAGCCAGCAAGGCTTTGATGAAATCGGGCTGGCCCACTTGGTTGCCGCCAAACGTAAAGTGGAGCAGCGTAGTGGCTTGTTGGTCGAGCGTCAGGTCCTGGAGCTCCCACTGGAAAACCTGTTTTAGATACGGCTGCAACTGCTGGGCGTAGCCTGCCGGAAACTGACTCCGCAGCCGCAGCAGGCCGTCGAGCCAGCGCTCGAAGGCGGCCGGGTTGTCGAACTTCAGCACCTGTCCGGTGAGGAAGAGCAGTTCATGCCAGTCGGCCACCGGCGCGATGGCCGTGGCAGGCGAAATGTCGGGCACGAAGTCCGTGAGGGGCGCGTAGCTGGCGGCCGGTTCGGCCTCCGGCGATTCGGATGCTCCGACCGGGGCTAGCCAGGGGGCGAGCACGGCGCGGGCGGGCGGGGCGAGCAGGCTGGCGTAGCTTGGAATAGTGGCGGTAAGCTCGGCAGTTTCTTCGGGAGTAAGCAACGGCTTCTTGGCCTGGAGGACATCGGCCAGGAGCTTGGCGGCGCGCTCCTGCACGGCGGTATCGGCCTGGGCCAGCGCGGCGGTGCAGAGGCTAGCCAGCGCCGGGGCGTGGGCGGGCTGGGCTTTCAAGAGCTTGGTAAAGCCGTTCAGTAGCGTTTTGAGACCGGTTTTGAGGTCCTGGCGGCTCATGAGGGCGTCGGCGTAGAGCAGTAGGCTTTCGGCGGCGAAGGTGGGGTCGGTCCACAGGTCCTTGAGCTGGTCGAGGGCGAAATTGACGACCAGCGGTAGCGGGTGGGCTAGCAGCTCAATGAGCTCGTTTTGGAGGGCCAGGCGCTCGGAAGGCGCGGGGGCGAAGGCAAGAAATACGTTCTTAAACCAGGTGAGTAGGGGCCGGCGGAAGTCGCGGCGCAGGGCCAGTAGGCAGCGCGTAAGCAGGTCGGCCCGCTCCAGGTGGCCCGACTCGACTAGCTGCGCTAGCAGCGTAAGCCAGGTAATGGGCTCACGGTTTTTGCCGAGGTGGGCGGAGGCCGAATCGACGGGCGTGTCGTAGTCGAAGAGCAGCGGCAGGTCGCGCGCCAGCAGCGTGGCATCGGTTTGCAGATGGGTGAGCACGTAGGTGGCCAGGTTTTGGCCACGCTCCTTGTCGGTTCGGTTGTAGTGGTTGAGGCGGTTACCGAGCAGCTGGGCCGATAGCCAGGGGTTGTGGCTGACCAGGTCAGCCGCCTCTAGTTCGCGCAGCAGGCGGTAATTAAAGCTCCACGGGTTGGTGCGGGTGAGGCGCACAAGCCAGTCGGTAAGCCAGGCCGGGCGGACCTGGCCCACTACCCGCAGAAAGTGCTCCTTATAGCCACGGTTGTCTTTGGCATTGTCCAAGTCGATGCCCCAGGGCAGCTCGAAGTTGCGCCCCATCGCCTCCTGCTTGGAGTAGGTGGCTAGCCCGGCCATGAAGAGGGCCGTGGTGCGGTTGCGCAGCCTTTGCACCTCCGAACTCGAATTACGCCAGTCGTTCAGCTCCTTATAAAGCGCCTTGGTTTTGAGCCGCACTGCCACTTGGCCTTGCTTATCGAGGGCTAGCAGAAAGTCAATTAGCTCCGACATGGGCCGGTGGCGCACGAGCTGGTCAAAGGTTTCAACAACGGAATCGGACATGGCGGGGTAGTAAAAAACGGCTGGCGGAAGATGTCGGAGAAAAGCACGCTCGCTGGCCGCGGGTAGCAACGCAGGTGGGCCGGTGAGGTAAAAACCTTAGGCGGAATAGGCTAGCAGGGCCGTAGCCGCGGTTTTGAGGCTAGCCGTTCGCTGCCAAGCCTGAAGAATAGGGCGCACGGGCGCCGGCAAAGGCTGACGGGTGCGGGCCAGCAGGTTGGTGTAGGCATCGAGCAGCTTGCGCGGATTGCGCGGCGGCGTGGCCGCCAGCGCCGGTAGTAGCGTGCCTAGAATTTGGCGCAGGGCATCATCAGTTAGTGGGTCGATACCGCTGAGCGGCAATAAGTTATCGGCCAGGCGCGGGGCCGGGGCGTAGCCAGTGGCTAGCTGCTGCCCCAGAATTTGGCCCAACACTTCGGGCCGCAGGCGGCCGTGCGCAATGGCTTGCAGCAGCACTTCCTGCGCCAGGCTGCGGCCCTGCGGTGTGTGGTGGATAAGGCCACTGGCTAGCACGGCCGTGGCGGCAACCTCCAGCACTGGGCCAGGTCCGAGCAGCGTGCGCAGCGCCTGTAGCAGCAGGTCGCGCTCGCTGCTTTCCAGGTTGTCGGCCCAGGCCGCGCTCCGTAGCACCAGGGCGTAGAGCGGAGCTGGGTAATTGGGTAGAAGCGAAATGAAGTAAGGTAAATCAGCGACTAGTAGCCAGTTATCCTCCCAGGAGTTGCGCTCGCTTTTCCAGGCGGGCGGCGCATACAGTAGCAGCGGTGAAGGCGCGGGCTCCATAGCGCCGCTGCGCCAGCTCAGCCCCACAAAGCGGTAAACGGCCTCCTGCCCCGGCTGGCTAGGGTCGGAGTAGCGGTTTTCGTGCGGCACCGCCTCGCTGGTAGTGAGCAGTGGCTGGGTGAGGCCAGCGTGGTCGTAACCGAGGCTAGCCGCTAGGGTAGGGAAGGTGGCGGCGGGTGCTTTGGTGCGGGCGGCTACTGCCCACAGCTCGGGTAGGGCGTTGGTTACTGATGTAGGTAAGGCGGCCGCTGAGCGGCCATTGGCTGGGGCTAGCGCGGGTAGCGGCTGTTCCGCGAGCCCAAAAAACCACGTCAGCAGCTCGCGTAGCCCAGTATCGGCCAGTTGGGGCAGCAAGTCTAGCGCCAGCGCGGCCTCGGCTGGATGCGCGTGGGCGGCGCGCGCCAGCGCCACGGCTAGGTCGGCGGTGTTAGGCGTAATGCCCGCCGCCTGGTAAGTTAGCAGCTTGTTAACCAACGCGCTAGGCGCTACCCAGTGCGGCAGGTGCGTGGGCGTGCTCAGCAGGGGTAAGGCCACGCCGGCGCGTAACTGGCTTTCGGCCAAAAGGTAGCGTTGCTGCTCAACGGCCAGCAGGGGCTGGTCGCTGGCGTGGGGGCTTACCTGCACGCCGGCTACCCGTGGGCTAGCGAAGCCGCCCGCCCAGCCGAGCAGCAGCGCCAGCAGCAGTCCGTCGTGGCCATGCAGGGCGATGGGCCCAGCCAGTAAGGTGCTGGCTTCGGTGACGCTAGCCTTTTTAAGGGCGGGCACCACGCGCACCAGGTAAGGTTGCAGCTGGGCGGCATAGCCAGTCGGTAGCTGCCCCTGCAAGCGCAGCAGGCCATCGAGCCAGCGCTCGCGGGCAGTGGGGTCATCGTGCTGAAGCACCTGCCCGGTCAGGTAAAGTAGCTCGTGCCAATCGGCCACCGGCGCAATGGCCGTAGCGGGCGAGATGTCGGGCACAAACTGCCCTAGTGGCGCGTAGGTGGCCAGGGTATCAGCAGCCACGACTGGCGCGGCCAGCCAGGGGCCTAGCGCCATGCGGGCGGCCGAGCCCAGTAGGTCGGTTTGCTGGGCGAGGGCGGCTAGGGTTGTTGCCGTTTCGGCAGTAGTGAGTAGCGGCTTTTTGGCCGCGAGCAGTTCGGCTAGGCCCTTGGCGGCGCGCTCCTGCACGGCGGCATCGGGGTGGGCGAGGGCGCTGGTGAGCAGGCTAGCCACGGCCGACGTGTGCGCAGGAGCGCGGTAGGGCAGCTTCGCCAGGCCGGCCACCAGGGTACGCAGGCTGGTTTTGAGGTCGGGCCGGGTGAGCAGGCTCTCGGTTGAAAGCAGCAAGGGAGCCAGGTTGAAACCTGGCTCCGTGTGCATGTCTTTGAGTTGGTCGAGGGCGAAGTTGACGACCAACGCTTGCGGATGGGCGAGCAACTCAGTCAGCTCTTCTTGGCGGGCCAGGCGCTCGGTGAAGGTGGGTTTCAGAGCTAAGAAAAGCTCCTTAACCCAGGTGAGCAGCGGACGGCGGAAGTCGCGGCGCAGCGCCAGCAGGCAGCGGGTGATGATGTCGGCGCGGTCGAGGTGATTGGTAGCTACAAGACGTGCAAGTATGTCATACCAAGCAAGCCATTGTCTAGCTCCTTGGTCGACTGCGTACATAAAACCCCAGTTAATCTCTGTGTCGACCTCGAAAAATAAGGGTATGACCCGTTCGAGCAACACCTTATTACGTGCAGTGCGCTCGAAAATAAGGTCTTGGATAGTAGGCAAGGGCTCGCCTTCGCGGAGCCAGGTAAAAGTTTTAGCAAGTTGCATATAGCTCACCTTTTGGTCATCAGTGAGCTTCACATTCGCTTTTAGATAACCGTGGAGCTGCCATAAAATCTTGGCTTCCGTGCCGTAGTTGGATAGCTCACTAACACCTGAGATGGCGAGCAGCTTGTCAGACGGTACAATGAGCCCACGGTGCTCTAACTTAAGTAACAGGTCAAAACTTAAGCCACTCAAAGAGCGGCTATCCGCCGTATTGCCTAACCAGGCGTCAAGCCATTCGGGCCGGCGGTGACTAAGCAATTGGCAGACATACTCTATAAGTATAGGAGGCGGCAAAAATCTATTCTTAGTAGTGGAAAAAGACGACCTATTTAGCACCCAGAGGCTACGGGCAAAGTCTGGTGCTAGGGCTTCTTTTTGAGAGTAGGTAGCTAGGCCGGTTAGAAAAAAAAGCGATTGCTGTAACTGAGTAGGCCCCTTTTCCCAATGTTGTTCCCCTTGCTGTCGAACATCTGCTAGCTCGTGCGCCAGCGTTTGAGTTCGTTTGCGGATGGCTATTACTTCCTGTTTATCCAGCGCCAATAAGAATGGCACTAGTTCTTCAGCACCTTGATAACGAATGATATTCTCGAAAACTTCAGTGGTATTTGGCATTGCTGAATAAGGCGAAACGAGCAGGTTATTATTGAAGCTAGACGTAAGAGAACTGCCTATCCAAACCGCAGCTGCGCCGCCAGAATGTGCTTGCACGGCCCGCGCTGGCCCTGGTGGCTCGTGAACCACTGGCAGGTGCAGCGCGGCGCCTCCGAGCCGCCCACCAGCACGGTGTGCCACACGTCGGTGCCGCGCACGCGGGCCTCGGTGCGGCCCTGGGCACCCACGCCTACCAGCTGCACATCGTCGGCCGAGTCGAGCAGGGCGCGGGCGTTTTTGAGGCGCGGGTTGAGCTTGAGGATGCGGTCGGTTTTGAAGGGCAGGCTGCGGTAGAAATAATGGTTTTCGGCCAGGTCGAAGCCCAGCAGGCCCATGGCCGAGAGGCTAGCACACAGCCGGTCCACGGTGCTGGGGGCCAAGTCGTGCTCCATCGCAAAGAGCGTGGGGTTGAACGTCTCGTTGCCCCGAAACAGGTTGTTGGCCCCGCCTAGCCACTCGGCGGGCAGGTCTTCGAGCAGCGTGTCGAGCTGGTTGCCCTCACCCGAAAAACCGCGGTTCACGGCCGCCGACAGGGCTAGCACGAACTCCTGCCCGCCGCCCAAGGCCAGCACAAAGGCGCTGGCCTGCCCATCGGGCGTGGCAAATACCCGCAGGCTTTCGCAGAGCGGCAGCAGGCCGTCGAGCAGCCGCAGCCGATGCACGCCGCCTACCCGCACCGCGCCCGCGCTGCCCACCGGCGCAAAGCTGGGCCGTGGCCCGCGCAGCACCAGAAAAAAGTCGCCCTTGGCCGTGCCCGCCGGAATGCTCTGCACCAGTTGCGTGGCCTGCACGCGGGTCAGGCTCATCTTTTCCTCCATCAGGGCCAGGTAGCCCTGCACGGCGGTCAGGCCCTTAATCCAGCGCTCGGGCAGCGTCACTTTGCGCTCGGTCACCTTGCCGGCGGCGCGCTCCAGCGTCACTTCCTGCTGGCCCACGGTGAGGCGCACCGGCTCGGCGCGGGCCACCCGGCTCAGGGCGTTCACCATGGGCTCGTTGAAATCGACGTTGGTGGTGCCGCTACTCAGAAACTCGCCGTCGAGCGCGGCTGGGCCCAGGTCGAGGCGGGCATACACGCCATTGCACGACGAAAACGCCTCGAAGCGCAGTAGCCCCGCGCCCGCTGTCACAATGGGGTCGCGCAGGGCAGCACTCTGCGGCACGAAGCGCGAAGCCACTGCTTTGGCTAACGTGGTTAGTCCGCGGGCGGCTAGCCACGAGTCGCGCAGTCGGCCCTGAAAAAAGCAGGCGGCCCCGTTGGTGGGCGCATTTTCGGCGTAGGCCGCTAGTTGCAATGCGGTGCCCTCCGGGGCGTGGGTCAGGGCCGAAGGCTGGGCGTAGGTATAGGTGAGGTCAGACATAGCTAAGGGTGAAAAGGGGGCGTTTGGTTTAGCAAAGGTGTGCGTAAAATTTGAGAATTACTAAAATGGTTGGCAAATATTTTTAGTAATCAAGTGGGCTCAGGTGGCTAGCTTTCTACCGCTTTCTCTCCTTGTACCAGTTGGCTAGCTCGCCGCCAAACTAGGCAACCGGTTCTGAAAGCAGCGGTCTAGCGGCTGAACTGCGAGGGGGGTACTAGCTTGCTGGCATTTGCGCGTGGTGCGGGCTGCGCCGCCCAGTGCTGGCAACGCTTTGCCAGTACTCGTGCCTCTTCTAGCTATGATTGACTGTTTAAAGTATAGCTCTTTGCTTTTGCTGCTCGGCGGTATGCTGGGCTCCGCTCGCGCTCAGGCGCCCGCGCCGCTGCCGGTGCATGTGGTGCGCAGCATCAGCCCGGCCGACACCAACTTTCAGGACCTGGAGTTTTTGACGGCGGAAATCGGCTCGGCGCGGGTAGTGATGTTGGGCGAGCCTAGCCACGGCGAGGGCAACGTATTTGAGGCCAAAATCCGGCTCATGCGCTTTTTGCAGCAACGCCTGGGCTTTACCACGGTGGCTTTTGAAAGTGGGTTTTACGACTTGCACCGGGCGCAGCAGGAGCTGGAGGCCGGCAAGTCGTCTCAGGAGACGCTGGCCAACAGCGTGTTTCCGGTGTGGACCGGGACGCAGGAGTTTCAGGCCGTGCTGCCGCTCATCGGCCCGGGCAAGCTGCGCGTGGCCGGCTTCGACCCGCAGCTGACCGGTGCCTACAGCGAGGAGCTAGTCGAAAAGCTGCAAGCGTTTCTGGCCACTGAAAAGGGTAGTGGGGCGCTCAACTACGACTACCTGGAGGAAGTCACCAGCTACATGGGCGAGCATTTTGGGTTTCTGCCCACCGCCAAGCTAGCCGACGTTGAAAAGGAGCTAGCCAAGGCTAGCCGCTTGGCCGACCGGGCTGCCGCTAGCCCCGCCGCCCCGCGTCGCGCCGAGGCCGCGTTCTGGCAGCAGTGCCTGCGCAGCCTGCTAGCCCAGGCTCGCAACTACGCCCTCGACAAACCTAGTGATAAGAGCGAAGCCGAGTTTAAGGCCAAAGACAGCAACCCCCGTGATGCGCAAATGGCGGATAACCTGCTGTGGTATCTGAAGCAGCACCCGCAGGAAAAGGTGATTTGCTGGGCCGCCCTCCCGCACCTGGCTGATAAAGTGGTGCTGCTGCCTGACCCCGAAATGAAGGAGTATCGGCCGATGGGCCAGGCCGTGAAAGCCGCGCTCAGGGCCGACCAAGTATACATTCTGGGCACGTTAGGCGGCAGCGGCACCCACGGCTTTCCCGCAATGGGCTACAAGCCGGTGCCGGTGCCCGCGGCCGGCTCGCTGGAAGCCGAGCTGCTGGCCCAGCCCGCCGACTACGCTTTTGTGAGCCTCAAGCACGACGCGCCGGGCCGACTGCTGACCACGTCGGCTTTTGAGTATGCGCCGCTGGCTGGCCCGTGGAGCGAGGTAGTCGATGGGTTTCTGTTTTTACGAAGCGTGAACCCGCCGCACGGGGCCACGGCAATGGCCAACTCGGCCGTGGGCGCAGTGGCCGACGCCCCGCCGGCGGCGCCCACCTCTCTCAACCCTGCCGCCCGCGCCCAGCGTGTGCAGCTAGGGGCTGCCAACACCGCTGGCCAAACCGTGCGCGGCGTGGTGCTCGACCGCAAAACCGGCCAGCCGGTGCCCTATGCCTCGGTATCGGTGCCTAGCCAGGGCGTGGGCACGGTGGCCGATGGAACTGGCCACTTTGTGCTGGCGGGCGTGGGGCCGGGCGTGCTGCAAATTACCAGCGTGGGCTACGGCATGGTTACGATGACCTCGCCCAGTAGCACGACGCCGTTGACGGTACGGCTCGCGCCGTCGGCTTACGAGCTGCAAAGCGTGCAGGTGCGCGGCGAGTCGCTAGACCCGCGCAAGATTATGAAAAAGGTGCTGGCGGCGCTGCCCCAAAACTATGAGCAGCAGGATTATTCGGCCGAAGTGTATACCCACCGCCGGTCCACTGACTTCGATACGCTGCGCTACGAAACTGAATACGTGGCTCAGTACTTCGAGCCAGCCGGGCACCGTCACTGGGGCGGTGGCTTCCTGATGCTCGGGTCTATAGGCCAGCATCGGGTAAAGGAAATACATGTGCTGAAGGAGCTGGATAAGAAGCAGAAACACGCGTGGGAGCAGGGTGGCCAAGGCTTTTCGACGGGCTCGGCCGACGCGGTGCGCATCTCGCCGCTCTTTAAGGCTAGCACGCTTGGCAAGTTTCAGCTGCACCTGGATAGTGTGGTAGAGCGCCGCGGGCAAACGGTGTACCTCATCAGCTTTGCCGCCAAGCACGCCAACCACCGCAGCACCGGCACCTACCTCACCTCGGGCTACTCGGGCCGGCTCTATGTGCAGCAAAGCAACTATGCCGTGACGCGCTACGAGGCGCTGTGGCAGACCGATACGGCCTACATCAACACTGCTGCCCGTCGGCACCAAGGGCAGCACAACTTGCTAGCCCAGATGTATGCCAGCTTGCTGACCGATTCCCGCACCGACCATGTGGTAGACTATGTGCAGGTGGCCAATGGCCGCTACCAGGTGCGCCGGAGCGTAGGCCAAGGCATTAGCGCGGGCCGCGCGCTAGGCGGTTCGTCGTTCTACCACCAGTCCTCCTGCGAGGAATATTTCACGCCCTTGCCTGCCGGTACGCCGCCCCCGCTTGCGAAAGCCGAAATGACTGTGGGCGAAGTGCAGGAGGCAATGGCCAAGCTGCCGCTGCCCGAGTATCACCCCGCTTTCTGGCAAACGTATCAGCGCCCCACCTTGGCCGACGCCGTGCCCGCGCCGACTGCCGCCAAGCCCTAGCCAGCTTAGGTGTCCGGCGCAAAAGAAAAGCGCCGCTTCGTAGCCTATTGAATACAAGCTTCGTGCGCGTTTTACTGGCCGAAAGCTGGATGTTGGCCCCTGCTATTCCGTATTCAGGGCGGGCCGCTAGCTAGCGCGACCTTGGATAACATGGCAAACAACTCTTCCGGCGCGGCCGATTTCAGTGGCTTTGTGCGGGTGCGCGGCGCCCGCGAGCACAACCTGCAAAACGTAGACGTAGACATTCCGCGCGATGCGCTGGTGGTATTTACCGGCGTGTCGGGCTCGGGCAAGTCGTCGCTAGCCTTCGGCACGCTTTACGCCGAGGCCCAGCGCCGCTACCTCGAATCGGTATCGCCCTACGCGCGGCGTTTGTTTCACCAACTATCAGTGCCCGAGGTCGATAGCATCGACGGGCTGCCGCCGGCCGTGGCCTTGCAGCAGCAGCGCGGCGCGCCCACTACGCGCTCGTCGGTGGGCTCGGTCACCACGCTCTCTAACCTGGTGCGGATGCTGTACTCGCGGGCCGGTGATTACCCAGCGGGCCAGGGCATTATCTACGCCGAAGGATTCTCCTCTAATACGCCCGAAGGCGCTTGCCCGCGCTGCCACGGCCTGGGCCGGGTGTATGAGGTAACCGAAGAGTCGATGGTGCCCGACCCCTCGCTCACCATTCGCGAGCGGGCCATTGCGGCTTGGCCCCAGGCCTGGGGCGGTCAGAATCAGCGCGATATCTTGGTGACCCTGGGCTACGATGTGGACCGCCCCTGGCGCGACCTGCCCCAAAAAGACCGCGATTGGATTCTCTACACCGACGAGCAGCCCGTGGTGCCCGTGTACCCCGGCTACTCGCCCGCCGAGACGCAGCGCGCCCTCAAGCGCAAGGAGCAGCCCAACTACATGGGCACGTTCACGGGCGTGCGGCGGCACGTGCTGCACACCTTTGCCAACACCCAGAGCGCGCTCATGAAAAAGCGCGTCTTGCAGTACATGCTCAGCCAGGAGTGCCCACTCTGCCACGGCAAGCGACTGCGGCCCGAGTCATTGAGCGTAAAATTTGCCGGCCTCGACATTGCCGACATGGCGCGGCTGCCTTTGCAGCAGGTAGCGAGCCGGCTGCGGCCCTTTGCCGAAGGCAAAGCCGGCGCGCCTGCCCACGATGAAGCCCAGGCCGAAGTAACCCGCCGTATCACGCAAGACCTGGTGGCCCGCCTGGCCGTGCTGCTCGACCTGGGCCTCGGCTACCTGGCCCTGGAGCGCAGCACGCCCACGCTCTCACCCGGCGAGCTGCAGCGCCTGCGCCTGGCTACGCAGCTGTACTCCAACCTGTTTGGCGTGGTTTACGTGCTCGACGAGCCGTCGGCCGGCCTGCACCCGTCCGATACGCAGGCGCTGCTCAAAGCCCTGGCCACGCTCAAGCAAGCGGGCAACTCGCTCTTCGTGGTCGAGCACAACCTCGACGTAGTGCGCCAGGCCGACTGGCTGGTAGACGTGGGCCCGGCGGCCGGCGAGCAAGGCGGCCAGATCCTCTACAGCGGTCCGCCCGCCGGCTTAGCCGAGGTCGAGAATTCGCAAACGCGCAAATTCTTGCTCGAAAACAAGGGGGTAGGCGGGCGCGCCACGCGCGCGCCGCAGGGCTGGCTAAAGCTGACCGGCGCCACCCGCCACAACCTGCGCGGCCTCGACGCCGAGTTTCCATTGGGCGTGTTCACGACCGTGACGGGCGTGTCGGGCTCGGGCAAATCGACGCTCGTGAGCCAAGTGCTGGTAGAATTGGTGAGCGAAGCACTGGGCCTGAAAACGGACGAAGCCGAACCTAGCGGCGCCGAAGCCGCCGAAGAATTGCTGGACCTGGCCGACCAGGGCGAAACGCTGCAAGGCAAAATCACGGCCGGGCTCGACGTAGTCAAGCGCCTCGTGCGAGTCGACCAGCAGCCCATCGGCCGCACGCCCCGCTCCAATATGGCCACCTACACCGGCTTGTTTGACCACGTGCGCAAGCTCTTCGCGGCCACGCCTGAGGCCCGCAAACGCCGCTACGACGCCGGTCGCTTTTCCTTCAACGTGGCCAAGGGCCGCTGCGAAACCTGCCAGGGCGAAGGCTTTGTAATGGTCGAATTGCTGTTTTTGCCTAGCGTGTACTCGCCGTGCCCTACCTGCCACGGCGCGCGCTACAACGCCAAAACGCTCGAAATCACCTATCAGGATAAGAATGTTGCTGACGTGCTGCGCCTGACCGTGGACGAGGCCTGGGCCTTTTTTGCGGAGGAGCCCAGCGTACGCCGCGCCCTCACGGTGTTGCGCGAGGTGGGCCTCGGCTACTTGCGCCTTGGCCAGTCGGCCACCGAGCTATCGGGTGGTGAGGCCCAGCGCATCAAGCTCGCTACCGAGCTGCAGCGGCAGGCCCGCGCGCACACGCTCTACGTGCTCGACGAGCCCACCACCGGCCTGCACCCCGCCGACGTCGAGAAGCTCCTCGCTCAGCTCAACGGCCTGGTTGAGGCTGGCCACTCGGTACTGGTGGTAGAGCACGACATGCGCGTGGTGGCTGGCTCCGACTGGGTTATCGACGTGGGCCCCGGCGCGGGCGAGGAGGGCGGCCGCATCGTGGCCGCCGGCCCACCGGCCGAAGTCGCGGCCTCCGCCGCTAGCCGCACGGCGCCCTATTTGGCCCGCTTTCTGGCCGAGGGGTAGCCCGGAGCGGCTGCCCACCAGCCCTCTACCAGCAGCACCAAAGCGGCCGCCAGCGTGTACGCTAGCATGTCGCCCCACTCAAACTGGCTGCCCAGTAGCAGCCGCGCCATACGTGAGTGCTGCCACCCCAACCACTGCAGTAGGTGGGCCAGCTGCGCCCCCTCGATGGCGTACGACACGAGTAGCGCCGCTAGGGCCACCTGCCACGCGGAGGCGGGCCAAACGCTTTTAAGCAAACAGTAGAGAAAGATAGTCGCCAGAAAATCACCTGCGTACGGCCGCACAAACCCGTCGTGCGCAAAGCGGGCAATCAGAATTTCGACTAGTAGCAAGCCTGCGGCTAATAAGCCGTAGGCCTTGTTAAACTGCCTCATCACTTAGCGTTGGAGGGCGGCCCGAAACCGAGTGTACGGACAGCCCCTTGGCACGGGCTGCACCGCGGTGCCAAGGCTAGCCCCCGGCACTTCATCGAGCGCCCGTATGCGGGCGGCGTACTCGGTAGGTAGCATGGTGTTTTTCAGCCACTGACTGACTGTCAACTGTTTGGTGGCGCGGTAAAAGCCTAGCGCCGGCTGTAGCCACGCGCCGCTGCCCAGGCCTAGTTGCTGGCGCACGGTGGGCGGGCACACCATACCCTGCACGCCGCATAGAAGCGCGTAGCGCGGGCCACCTAGGTGCTTTCTGTACTGCTTATATAGGTCAATGGAGCAGTCGCTTAGCTCCAGGTTGTGGGCCAGGTGCTGGGCGCGGTCGGCCTGCCAGGCAGGGTAGGAGGTAGGTAAATCGGGGATGCCCATGCGCCGGCCCACGCGGCAGAAAACGTCGGTTATTTCTTCGCACTCTGCCTCGGTGAGGGGCCGCTCCAGCAGCTCAAAAGCCCGGATGGAGTAGGCAATGAGCAGATACAGCACGTCGCGATACGCCCAGTCGGGGATGCGCTGGCCCCGGCTAGCCTCAACCGCGCCGTGGATGGCGGCAATCGTGTCAATGGCTTTCTCGGCCCCGGCACGGTCGGCAAACACGATACGGCGGGCGTAGTCTACGGTCGAAAACAGGCGACCCAGCGGGTCGGCCGGCAGCCTGCCCGTGAAGTACAGCCAGTCTACCGCTTTGTTGAGCGCAAACTCGGCCGCCGCGCCGGCAAAAATGAAAAGCACCGTATCGGAAGTGCCCCAGATGCGGCGCACGATGGAGTGAGGAGCTACGAAAGATTCCATTGGCTGAGCTAACAATAAGCGGCGGCGCTGGGTGCCCACCTGAAGTGGCATTCACTTTGTAGCGAAGTATACTTTGAAATACAAAGTTAATAAAGTAGGTAGTAATTATTGGTAGTGCGGCTAGTCATTTATTCAGAAGGGGGCGAAGTAGTAGGCAGATAACTGGCTTTCACAGCCGCGGTCGACTTGCCTTGCGAGTGGCTAGCCTGCCTTTCAACGAGCAGCCCCCGCCCAGGACAGTTAAGCAATCGGCAGGAACTGGTATAGAAAAATGAGTTTATTCTGAACAACCTTGCCCATGCTACCGACGCCCTTAGCTGGCTCACCAGGTTTTTATGCCAGCTAAAAAATTACGCGTCCTCGTATTGGTAGCTGCCGCTTTGCCCGGAGCGAGCCTACTTGCTCAAGGCCAGTCTGTGCCAGCCCAGGCGGTGGTGGCTAGCCCGGTGGCCCAGGGCACGGGCCGCCTCACGGGCACGGTCACCAGTGAGGCCACGGGCCAGCCCTTGGCCTACGCCTCCGTAGCGGTGCTCAACGCGGCGGGGCAGCCCGTGGGTGGGGGCGTGGGAGCCGGTGATGGCCGGTTTGTGCTGCCCGGCCTGTCGCCTGGTACCTACTCGGTGCGGGTAAGCCTGCTGGGCTACCAGGAGTTGATACGCTCCGGCGTGGTGGTGCCGGCTGGCAGAGGCGATGTGCCGCTAGGGTCGCTACCGCTGGTAGCCTCGGCGCAGAAGCTAGGCGAGGTGGTCGTAACGGCCCGCAAGCCGTTGATAGAAGAGCTGGTAGACCGCACCGTGTATAACGCCGAAAACGACGAAACCACCCGCGGCGGCGACGCTACCGATGTGCTGCGGCGGGTGCCGCTGCTGAGCCTCGACCTCGACGGCAACGTGAGCGTGCGCGGCAACCAGAACATCAAGGTGCTTATCAATAACAAGCCGAGCACCATCACGGCTAATAGCGTGGCCGACGGCCTGCGCCAGCTGCCGGCCGACCAGATTCGCCGGGTCGAGGTCATCACGTCGCCCTCGGCCAAGTACGACGCCGAGGGCTCGGGCGGCATTATCAATATCGTGACGAAGGGCAACGCCCTACGCGGCGGGCAGTTGGGCATAGATGGCAGCGGTGGCACCCGCTCGGGCACCCTCAACTTGAACGGCGGCTACCGCACTGGCCGCATGGGCTTTGCGCTGGGCGGCTTTGGCCGGGCGGGCTACAACACGCCGGGCAGCTTCACCAACGAGCAGCAGACTACCAACCCCGCCACTAGCGCGCAAACCCGCAACACGCAGGCCGCCGACACGCGCCAAAACCAGCTGTTTGGTCGTTACACCTTGGGCTGGGACTTCGATATCAACGCGCACCAGGGGCTAGCCGCCTCGCTCGCCTACGGCACCCGCAACGCCACCACCTACCAGGATAACCTGGTCACCGCCACCACCGAGCCCGCCACCGGCCGCACCAGCAGCTCGGCGCGCAACGTGCAAATCACCGACGAGTCGGGCACGGTCGATGCCAGCCTCGCCTACACCCATACCTACGATGTGCCGCAGCGCGAGCTGAGCGCGCTAGCCCTCTACAGCCGCAACAACCGCACGTATGCCTTCACTAATGATACCTACGCCGCTTCCGAGGCTAGCCAGCTCGGCCTCTCCGGCAACGACAACCCCAGCGCCAACCAGGAAATAACCGCCCAGCTCGACTACCAGACGCCCATTGGTTCGAGCCAGCTACTGGAAGTAGGCGTGAAGGACATTCAGCGCCGCGTCACCAGCGACTACCGCTACTACGGCCAGCTGGCTAGCGCGCAGGCAGCTAATTCCTTCACCTACCGGCAGCAGGTAGCCGCCGGCTACGCGGCCTACACCCTCAGCCTGCCCCACAGCTTCACCCTGAAGCCGGGCCTGCGCTACGAGTACACGGCCATTGCCGCCGATTTTGGCACCGGCCCGGTGGGCGATATTCCGAATTATGGCCTGCTGGTGCCCAGCGTGAATGTGCTGCACAAGCTCGGCAATGGCAATGTGCTGAAGCTGGCCTATAATCGCCGCATCCAGCGCCCCTCGCTGCAATTTCTCAATCCCAACCTCCAGGCCGCTAACCCCCTGATTCAGACCCAAGGCAACCCCAAGCTGCGCCCCGAATACACCAACAACTACGAGCTGGGCTACGGCACCTTGCTGGGGCAGGCCAACCTCAACTTCTCGGTTTTCGCCCGCAATACCACCGGGGCCATTCAAAGCGTACGCACGCCCCTCCGCGATGCCAACTACCCTGGCGCGGTGCGCATCGACTACCTCAATGTGGGCCGCGAGAACGCCTACGGCGGCAGCGCCTTCGCTAGCCTCGACGTGGGTAGCAAGTTCAGCCTCAGCGGCGGGCTCGACCTGTACTACACCGTGCTCCAAAACAGCGTGGCCGACCCGCTCTACGCCGCCCGCAACGCGGGCTGGGTGCTGGGCGGCCGCCTCTACAGCAGCTACGCCCTGCCCAAGGGCTGGAACGTGCAGCTATTCGGCTTTTACCGGGGCCAGCAGGTGCAGCTGCAAGGCAGCCAAAGCAGCTTTGTGCTCTACAGCATGAGCCTGAAGCACGACGTGGCGGGCAAGAAAGGCAGCCTGGGCCTGGGGGCCGAAAACTTCTTTTCGCCCACCAACGCCGTGCGCAGCGACATCACTAGCCCCTTGCTCAGCCAGCAAAGCACCACCGTGCAGCACCTCACCAGCTTCAAGGTGTATTTCAGCTACCACATCGGCCAGCTCACCGCCGAGCCCCGCCCGCATAAAAACGTAAAAAACGACGACCTTAAAACCGACGAAAACGGCGGCGGTAGCCAGAGCGGCAGCACGACGCCTTCGGCCACTCGTCCAGCTCCGCCGGCCACTCCCGCCCCAGCGCCTACTACGCCCACTACCAGCCCGGCCCCGCCCGCACCCAAGCCGTAGGCGGCGCGGCGCTAGCCCTCTAGCCAGCGGCGAAAGGCGGCCGTTTGGGCGGTGCTGCTGGTGAGGGTAGCGCCGTGTTTTAAGCTAACCAACAAGCGGTTATTGAAATACGGCTCGGCCCGCACGATGGCGCTGAGCTGCACCAGCTCGCTGCGGTTGAGGCGGAAAAAACAAGCCGGGTCGAGCTGTTGCTCCCATTCGGTGAGGGTGCCCGCGAGCGGGTGCCGCGCCCCGCGCTGGTCGATGGCAAACACTACCCCCTCATCGGCTTGCAAAAAAGCCACGTCGGCGGCGGGCAGCAGGTAGAAGCTGTTGTTGGGCTGGCGCACGGTGAAGCGCTGGCGGTAGGCGGCGGCCGGTGGGTGCAGCGCCGCGCGCAGCTGCTCGACTACGGTTTCTGAGAGCCCGGCGGGGGGTAGGGCTGCCCCCGTAGCCGGTGCAGGCGCCAGGCTGGCGCGCAGCCCGTCGTACTTTGTCAGGGCAGCGGCAAACTGCTCGTAGCTAAAGGGTTTGAGTAAATAGCCGATGCCATTGGCCTGGAAAGCGAGCAGCAAAAACTGGTCGTAGGCCGTCAGGAAAATGATGGGGCAGGTGATGCGTACCTGCTCGTAAAGGCTGAACACGTTGCCATCGAGCAGCTCGATATCGGAGAAAATGAGCGCCGGCATCTCATTTTCGGCAAACCAGGCGAGACCCTTTTTGATGCTGCGGACCTCGTGCACGTCGTGGGCTGGCAGGCCGTAGCGGGCCGCAAAGCTGCGGATTTGGGCCGCCGCCGGGGCCTCGTCTTCAATAATAAGTAGGCGCATAATCAACTAGCTACAGCAGCTATTAGATTGGTAATTAGCCGTTCGTAACGGCGTGCAGCGCACGGTTGCCACCCTCTGAAAGCTGCACTAGGTAGCAAATAAACTGGGTAAGAAGGTGTTATTCTTATCGAGCCCGTGGTGGTAGGCGTCAGACTGTTTCACTGGCTGGCCTGCACGCTGCCCAAGCCGCTGGTGTGCAAGGTGGTAGCGGCCGGCCGGCCCCGGTAGCGGATGGTGCCGATACCGGCCACATTTGCCACCAAGGCTTGGGTAGCAGTTACTTCTTCGGTGCCGGTGCCCGTTAGGCTGGCCGTGGTAGCCGCACTTCGCAAGCCGAAGCCGTGGTAGGCGCCAACGCCCCGCAGGCCCACCTGCTGCGTGGTGGTAGTGCCGCGCAGGGTCACGGTGCCCGCACCGCTGATGGCCACACTGGTCTGGGTATTGGCAACCTGCAACGTCACGTTGCCCACGCCGGCTAGCTCGATGGCCAGCATAGGGGCGGTGAAGGGCGTCAGCCCGGCCAGGGAGCTGGTGCCGGCTAAGCGTAGCCGCGTCAGCTTAGGCAAGGTAATGGTGATTTTCAGCCGCTCGGTGGGCTGCCAGAGCTGCCGCCAATTTGACTGGTCGTTGGGCAAGTGAAAATGCAGGTTGCCTGCCTGCGTGCTGGTAGTCAGCTGGCTGAGCTGGCGGGGCGACCCCGCTACTTCCACACGCTGGGGGCTGCCTTCGGCCACCGTAACGTCGGCGGCCCCCTCAATAACGAGGCCTGCCGCGGTGGGCAATGCCAGCAACCGGGTTTGGGGGCGGTCGTCGGCTAGGGCCACTGGCGCTACTAGCCGGCCAGCGCCAGCTGCGCCCAAGCCGGCAGCTAGGAGAAAGGGGAAAAGTTGGTTTGCCATAAACAATTAAGTAGTTGTTAAACAAGGTGATAAATTGCCTGCGTGCGTTTTGAATGGGTGCACCGCCTACAGTAGCGCGGACTTTGTAGTCCGCGGTATGCCTCGCTCTAAAGTCCGCGCTACCGCAGGCGGCCACTATGCGCTGATTTGGAAACTGCGCTAAGCAAGCGAGTTTATGCAAGGAAGGAGGGCTTCGTAGGAGCGTCCGAATTAGTACTCCCGGCTGGGCTGCTTGCTTAGCAGCGGCACTGTTACCGTGAACTCGGTGGGCGTGGTGTGTACCTGCACGGGCTGGCCGGCTAGCAGGCGGTAGCGCTCGCGCAGGTTGAGCAGGCCGGTGCCGCCGGGCTCGGGGCGCGTGTGCTTGGGGCGCTGGGGGTTGCGCACGCGTAGGGTGGCGGTGTGCACATCGAGGGCAATGAGCAGCGGGTCATCGTCGTCGCCGCTGTTGTGCTTGAGGGCATTCTCGACCAGTATTTGGAGCGTGCCGGGCACGGTGTGCAGCTGGGTGGGGTCCACGTCGGGAGCCAGCGTAGTTTGGAAGGTGTAGGCCGCGCCAAAGCGGTGGCGCAGCAAATACACGTAGTCATCGAGAAAGCTTAGCTCGTCGGCCAGGGTCACGAAGTCGGCGTCGCGGTGCCGAATGAGGTAGCGGTAGAGGTTGGCAAAGCAGCCCAGGTAGTGGCTCGCCACCTCGGCATCTTGCCCGATGAGCATGTGCAAGACATTCAGATTGTTAAATAAAAAGTGTGGGTCAATTTGGGCCTTGAGGGCGCGCAGCTCGCTTTCGGCCTGGGCTTTTTGCAAGTGCAGCACGTGGCGCTGGGCCTCGAAGTAGCGCTTGCCGGTGAGCAGCACCGCCAGCAGGCCGTAGCTTTTGGCGTGCTGCACGGCTCCCAGCACCACACGGCCCAGTGACCACGCCCCCGGGTGCCCAAACAGGGCGCTATACAGGCTGGTGTAGGCCGCACCGCTCAGCAGCAAAAATCCCGGTAGCAGCGCCAGCCCCAGCCAGCGCCGTCGGCCCAGAAAGAGGGGCAGCAGGCCGCCCACCAGCAGCGCCACCGTGGCGGTGTCGAAAAGCACCGTAGCACCTACTATGGGCAGCGCCTGGTCGGCGGTAGACCTGGCATCGGCCTGATACTGAACGAGTAGCACAGGAGCCACCACCAGCCAATAAGCAGCCACCAGGCCAAGATCGGAGCGGGAGGGCCGCTGGGTGGCGAAGGATGAGACTAACTCCATGAAGCAAAGAAGGGGCAAGATGCGGGGCTTCCGCCTCACGGCTAAACCAGGGCAATGAGCTGCGTAGGCTTGTGCAGGCCACTGTATGCCAGCGTGGTACTTGAATAATAAATTGAATTACAAATTATTAAAGCGTATGCCGGGTGGGCTAGCGGCCGGCTACTCCACCCACCGCTGGCAGTGGCCGCACGGGGCCCGAGTCGCGCACCAGCAGCAAGTACTGCACGTAGGCCGTGGCGGGCTGGGCGGGGTCAAACAGCATTTGTTGGTTGGCGGGCAGGCCGGGGGCGTAGCTGAGCTGCACGGGCAGGCGGTGGGCGGCCGTGCCGGGCGCATCGAGGCGCACGAGGGTCGTGCTGCCGGGCTGGGTGCGCTCCTTCAGCGCTTCCAGGCCTTGCAGGCGCACCAGTGGCCCGTCGTGGTTGAACTTATCTACCACCGAAACCAGCTGGCCGGGCGTGCGCCAGGGCGCGGGCAGCCCCGCCGAGGGCATCAGCATCTGGCAGCCCGCATACGTGCTAAGAATAGACACGATTTTGTCGTGGTCCGGCAAGCTGCTGCCGTGGATGTAAGTAGCCAAGCTGGTGAAATTTAATCCCTTTTGCTGCGGCACGTGGCCCAGGCCCCAGAGGCCGTAGAGCTTCTCGTGCGTGAGGTGCCACAGTGGCAGCGCGGCCTGGTAGTTGGCAAACAGCTGCTGCTCGCGGCCGGGCAGTGTGCGGGCGTAGCCCACGTTGGTGAGCGCGTGCTGCACCTCGGCGTAGGCCTCGGCCCCGAGGGCGCGGCGGGCGGTGGGGGCGGCCTGGCGCAGGGCTTGCTGGGCACGCAAAGCCACCTCGGCGGCCAGGGCGGGGGTGCTGCGCAGCGCCGCTTGCACCGAATCGAGACGGGCGGCCAAAGCGGGTGCTAGGGCCTGGCCCGTGGCGCGCCGGTCGGCGAGGTAGTCGGCCAGCAGGGCGGGGTCCTGCACACCATCGATGCCCACAAACTGGATGCGGCGGCTGTCGGGCAGCGTCTGGTTGAGGCCCCGGATGCGCACGATTTTGGCCCGGAAGTCGGCGTTGCCCCACTGTGCTTGCTCGCGCACCCAGCTCGCAAACACGCGGTCGAGGGTGGCCTCGTTGCCGGTGCGCAGGTATTCGTTTAGGTAGTAGGCTTTGGCACAGTCAACTTCGGCCAGGTAGCGGTGCACCCCGGCGTACTGGTTGAGGTGGCGCAGCAGCGCAAAGTCCACGTCCTGCACCCGTTGCACGCCGTGCGACTCGCCCAGCAGGAACACCTGGTTCTGGTAAAAAGCCCGGTCAAATAACTTGAATTGGGGCGTGCCGGTCAGGTCCAGGTTCTCGCGGGGGGCATCGGTGAAAATGGAATCGGGCTGCTGGGCGCGGGCGGCAAACCCGGCTAGCAGCAGGGCGGCCACCAGCCGGACCGGGCGAAGGAGAGGGCGAAGGTTCATGCTCAGAAAGACTAGGGTGAAACGTGGCCCAAACCACGCGGCTAGCCAGGCCTTTCCCCAGCTTCCATCCCCGAACCCAAGGAAAAAGCTTCCGAAGCCGCTGAAAAAACTGGTGAGTGAGCACCCGTGCGCTGGCCCAATCGGGCTAGCGCACAGAGCGGCGAGGCTACTTGCCGCCCACCAATTCGGGCACGGCCCCCGTCTTCTTCCGCTTGCGGCCATAAATGCCGAGTATCAGCAGGGGTAGCAACGTCAATTCGGCCACCACGCCAAACAGCAGCGTGAGCCCGATGAGTAGCCCCACGTAAAACGTGCCGTCAAACGACGAAAACAGCAGCGTGCCGAAGCCACCTACCAAAATAAGCGACGTGACGATAACCGCCTGCCCAGCCAGCAGGTAGGTGCGCCGCACGGCCTTGAATAGGTTCGGCTCGTGGCCCATGGTGAGTCGCAACTTACTGATAAAGTGAATGGTGTCATCCACCGCAATGCCGAAGGCGATGGTGAAGATGATGCTCGTGCTCACCTTCATGCTCACGCCGGCCAGTCCCATCACACCCGCCACTAGCAAGATGGGCAGCAAGTTGGGAATGAGCACCACAATGGTCATGCGTACCGAGCGGAACAGCACCAGCACGATAAGCGTGACCATGGCTACGTCAATGGCCATGCCCTGTATCATGTTCAGGGTCAGGTTCTCGTTGTTCTTGTCAATGAGGTTCGACGAACCCGTGAGGCGCGTGCGCAGCACCGTAGTGTCGATGCTGGTGCGCAAAAACTGCCGTAGCGCGCCGTTGAGCGCACCGGCCCGGATGCTGCCCACGTCCACCATGCGGCCGGTGAGGCGGCCGGCGCTGCCGTCGGGCAAGGCCAGCGCCCGAAACTCGGGCCGCTTTCGAAACTGCCGCAGTGGCCCCCGCAGCCGCGCCAGCCCAGCCGAGTCGGAGGGTAGGCGGTACTCGGCCAGCCCGCCGCCGTGCAGCGCCTGGTGCACGGTGCGCACCAGCGTGGCCGGCGAAGCCGAAAACTTAAGGCCGTAGGTGGTAGCCAGGTAGCGCTCCACTTTCTCAGTTTGGGCCAGCACGGCGGGGTCAAACACGTCGCGCCCCTTGGTCGGCTTTAGCTCCAGTTCAAAGGGCCGCACGCCCGCAAAATGGTCGTTGAAGAACGCAAAATCCTGGCGCACCGGGTCGCTTTTCGACAAGTCATCGAGCAAAGACGAGTTGATGCGCACCCGCGTGGCCAGCCCAATGCTGGCCGCCAGCACTAGCCCGCTGACCACAAACACCAGGCGCCGCCGCCGCAGTACCCCCATAAATAGGCGGCCGAGCACGCCGTCCCAGTCGTGGCCGTGCTTGCGTGGCTCGCGCAGGGCCGGCTTATTCAGCAGTACCAGCATGGCTGGTAGCAGCGTGAAACTCAGAATAAAAGCCAGAATAACGGCGATGCCCGTAAACAGCCCGAAGTTGTGAATGGGGCGGATGGTGCTCGTCATCAAGGTGAAAAAGCCGATGCTGGTAGTCAGCGCCGACAGCCCCGAGCCAAAGCCCGACTCCTTGATGGTCGTGCGTAGCGCGTGCTTTTTGCCCGCGCCGTAACCCAGCTCGCTCACGTAGCGACTGATAATGTGGATGGTATCGGACATGCCTACCACGAACAGCATGAGCGGCAGCAGGGCCGTCATCAGGTCGATGCTGATGCCGCAGGCGCCCATCACGCCCAGGCCCCACACAATGGCCCCTAGCACTACCACCAGCGGTAGTATCACGCCCCACCACGTGCGAAACGTGAGCCACAACAGCCCCATTACCAGCAGGAAAGACAACGACATGAAAATAATCATCTCGCGCTGCAAGCGGTCTACAAACACCGACTGCGCCACCGCCTTACCCGCAAAGTGCACCCGCGCCTCGGGCAGCCCGGCCCGCGCCAGGCCGGCGCGCAGCTCCGTGAGCAGCGAGTCGCCGGGCGGCTTTTTAAGGTCGGGCGTGGTTTGAATGACCAGGGCCACGGCCCGCGCATCGGGGCTGAAAACGTTGCCCACCAAGCTGGGCGTTTTATAAATCAGGGTCGAGTCGGCGGCGCGGCGGCTGGGGTCGGCACGGTATTCGGCCGGGTGCAGGTAGGGTAGGGTATAGGCCCCGAGCCCCTCCACCACGGTCTGGCTGAGGGTGGTGGGGGAGGTAACGTGCAATACGTTGCGCTGCCGCCGCGCCACGTGCGTGAGGCTATCGACCTGCGTGAGAAAGGCCGGCGAAAACGCCGTTTGGCCCGGCCCGGCTTCCACGGCCAGCAGCAGATAATCGTTATCGTTGCCAAAGCGCTGGGTGTAGCCCTGGTAGTAGTCCAGGTCGGGGTCGCCGGCGGGGTAAAAGTCGTTGAAATTGTAGTTGAAGCGCAGTTGAGCGGCAAAGTAGCCGGCCAGCCCCGTGAGGAGGGCTAGCACGAGTAGCGTGAGGTAGGCAGTTCGGCGAAGGGGCATAGGCGGGCAGTAGCACGAAGCTCAGCTTCGCGTAGTCGGGGGCGCACGAAAGCACTGGCTTCGGCTTTTCCGAAAAGCTTTGTACTTTAGAAGTCGCAACTATCGCTAACCCCCCATTTTTACCAATTGTTTCTGCCTAAGCCCATGAAAAAGTCCCTGCTCGCCCTCGCTCTGCTGGCTTCGGCCGCTACTTCCTTTGCCCACGACGGCGACAAGCCTGCTAAAGGCAAAAAAACCGACAACTGCACCGGCGTAGCTGCCGCCAAGTGCGAAAAAGGCATGGCCGGCACCAGCATGGCCGGTATGCCCGCCTGCTGCCGCGCCAAAATGGCCGCCGCCAAAGCTGCTACCCCCGCCACGGCCGAAGTAAAAACGGCGGTGGTCAAGTCGATGTAAGTAACTGTAATATACTGCATTAAAAAAGCCGCCCATTGGGTGGCTTTTTTAATGCAGTATCACATAGAACCTATTAGGATGAAATTTTTGATATTATTACTACTAACTGTTGTAGGTAGGGCTATTCCTATAGCTGCTCAGGATGGGACTTGGCAAAAGGTTTCTGTGGAAGATTCTGTAACAGTCGCGTTTCCAAGCAACCCAAAAAAAGTCGTCCAGCCTAATCAGATTGCTTATAGTCTCTATGCCGATGGCGTGCTCTATTCACTCGCCATTCAACGTGATGCAGCAGACCCAGGCACTACTATTGAAGAGAAGCGGCAGTTCTACGAGAAGGCAATACAAGGGGCGGTTGAACGGCTTCATGCCAAGCAGGTTAACGATAAAAGTAGGTTTGTGGTAAATGGATTCGAAGGGCTAGAAGCAACCTTTGTTTCTGGGCACGCTAAGTTGAAAAACCCAGTGAGCATGCGGATGATCTTAGTAAATGATATATTCTATGGACAGCTATTTAGTGCTTCACCAGATTCTGCACATGCTATAGCCCGCGCTCATTTCTTTGCTTCTTTTGTGCCTCAGATTCGTCCTGCTGCTGTTACCCCAGCCGAAACTCACACTGCTGCCTACCGATATGGGCAGTTGATAGGGAAGCTAGCGGTCTACGGCCTAATCATCGGCGGGATTATTTTCCTGCTAACGCGTTCATCTGCGACCAAAAAGAATAAGCAAACCACCTAATGCGCCAGTACCAAGCTCTCCTCCGCGAAATTCTAGACCACGGCACGCTCAAAACCGACCGTACGGGCACGGGTACGCTGTCCATCTTCGGCCCGCAGATGCGCTTCAACCTGGCCGAGGGCTTTCCGCTGGTGACCACTAAAAAGGTGCATCTTAAAAGCATCATCCACGAGCTGCTGTGGTTTTTGCAGGGCGATACCAACATTGTCTACCTCAAGGAGCACGGCGTAAGAATCTGGGACGAGTGGGCCGACGAAAACGGCGACCTTGGCCCCGTGTATGGCCACCAATGGCGCAGCTGGCCCGATGGCCACGGCGGCCACATCGACCAGATTAGCCAGATAATTACCCAACTAAAAACGCAGCCCGACTCGCGCCGCATGGTGGTAAGCGCCTGGAACGTGGCCGACCTGCCGGCCATGAAGTTGCCCGCCTGCCACGCGTTGTTTCAGTTTTACGTAGCCGATGGCCGCCTCAGCTGCCAGCTCTACCAGCGCTCGGCCGACGTTTTTCTGGGCGTGCCCTTCAACATTGCCTCCTACGCGCTGCTAACGCTCATGGTAGCTCAAGTGACGGGCCTGCAACCCGGCGAATTTATCTGGACTGGCGGCGACACGCACCTCTACAGCAACCACCTGGAGCAAGCCCGCCAGCAGCTGGAGCGCGCACCGCGCCCGCTGCCAACGATGCGCCTCAACCCAGCCGTAACAGATATATTCGGCTTTCACTATGAGGACTTTCAGCTGGAAAGCTACGACCCCTGGCCAGCCATCAAAGCGCCCGTTGCGGTGTAACTTGGCGGCATGAGAACCGCCGCATGAGGAACTGGAATCTGGCACTACTCGGCGCCTTGCTACTAGCCGCCGGGGCCGCCCGCGCCCAAAGCGGCTACGCGGCTCCGGGCTTTCCGATGGTGCCGCTTGGCCGCCCACGGCCCCCGGCCACTGAGCCCCCCAAGCTGGCTTCGCCGGTGCTACCCCGCTTTTGGCACGAAACCGACCCGACCCGGCAGGCCAGTGGCCGCGACCAGTTTTTTGAGTTTGTGTCGGCCCAGGCTCAATATCCTGAGTCGGCGCGCCCAGCCGCCGACCGGCCCGCCGACCTGATGCCCACCGGCCGCATTTTCGTGAGCCTGCAGGTGCGGCCCAACGGCTCGGTGCGCCAGCCCCCGCGCATTGCCCGCCGCGAGCTGGTGCAACCTGAGGCGGCCTACCCCCCCGCCGCCATTCGAGCCCTCGATGCCGAGGCTCAGCGGGTGCTGGGCGCCCTGCGCTTTGTCCGCTCCCCCGCCGCCCAGGATTCGCTGGTGGTGCCCATGCGCTTTATCGCAAAATAGCGCCCGCAGTAGTGCCGCGTTGCCTCCTAGCTTGCTATCGTTGCCGGTCTGGGCTGGGTTGTTCCAACGTGCTCTTATCTGGTGTAGAATATGATGCGGGTATCGTAGCTAGTAGTAACCAGGGTGCTGCATGTGCTGCTGGGTAGCAGCTATGCAGGATTGTATTTTGTGCTATTAGAGTTTTTTTACAATTGTATTAATTGTGTTTTATTGATAATTTATTGACCTGTATATTTGTAAACTTAGCCGCACATAGTGCTGGAAAAGCGGTTTTAGGCATTATAAGCTCAGGTAGTATAGTTGTTTGCTTTAAAAAGATAGGGTAGAAAATTGGCACTTAAATTGTACTTATGCTTGTCCATTCACTTCTCCCCTTGCCGTGCGTACTTCCCCGCTCTCGACCCTGCACCGCTCCCTAATTGCCTTTAGCGCCCTGCATCTTGGCTATGGCCCCCGGGCCAGCGTGCTGGCCACGCACCAGGTAACGGAGGATGATTTATATCGCTACCAGGCCGATTGGAAGCGTTTACAGGCCCTGCGCAATGCCGAGCATGTGAATAATATCGTGAGCTCTTACACACGCGAAGGCTACGCCAGATAGCGTAGCTGCGCTAGCCACTCGGCCGCGGGCGGGGCGTAGTGGCGGGTGCCCACTTGCAGCACCGGCCGCACCGCGGCCACGTTGGCCGTAAAAACTGCCTCCGCCTCCAGCAGGGCCGTCTCCTTAAAAAGCCCTTCTTGGCAGGCCTGGCCCATGCGGCGCGCGGCGCGCAGCACCGCCTCCCGCCGCACGCCCGCCACGCAGCCGCTCGCCAGCGCCGGCGTATACAAGACGGTATCTTTCAGCCAAAAAATAGCCGCCGCGCTGGCCTCCGCTACGTGCCCGGCTGCGTCGCAGAGAATAATCTCAGCTAGTCCGCGCTGCTGTCGCTCGTGGGCGGCGCGCACGTAGAGCCACGCCTGCGGCCCCTTGCAGAAGCTTAGGGGCGACAATAGCGCGTGCGTGGCGCGGGCAAAATCGGCGTGAACTACGGCCGAGTCGTCGGGCACAAATGGTTCGGCCGTGGCCAGCCAGTCGGCCGTCGCGGTGAGTGGCGTGTAGCGCCCGCCCCCGGCGCGCCACAGCTGCAGCCGCAGCCGGACGGCGGGTAGCTCGCTGGCGGCGGCCAGCCGGCTCAGGGTAGCTTCGAGGGCAGTAGCAGTAGCCAGCGCGGGGGGTAGGGCCAGGTGCAGGGCGGCGGCGGCCTGCTGCATCCGGGCCACGTGGCCAGCTGCCAAGCGCAGCCGGCCCTCCGCAAAAATCAGGGTTTCGAAAAAGCCATCGCCGAAGGCCAGCCCGCGGTTGGGGAGGGGTAGGGCGAAGGCAGTTGGGGTAAGTAGTTCTCCGTTGAAAAGCAGCATCGGTGGGGGCTAACGGCGGGCTACCCGGTAGGGCACCCGTACCACAAAGGTGGTGTCGCGGCCGTTTTGGTGAAGGCAGATGGTGGCCTTCCAACTAGCCAGACCGGGCTTGGTGGGGGCACGGAAGCGTACCGAGCCAACCCCATCGGGCCCGACGGCTACCGACTGGTTATTGCAATGCATGCGCATTGCCTTGGGCGATAAGGCTTTAATCACGAGCAGCCGTGCCCGGTAGGTAGCGCCAGGTGCCACGGTGGCGCGTTCGGCCGTGGCAGCCGCCATGAAGTGAATTGGGAAGCTGGGCGCCCCCAACGGCCGGGCCAAGTGCCGGCAGGTGCGGGCCTCGCTGGCCCGCACCTGCGCTTCGAGCTGCGTGAGGGCCGCCAGGGCATCGGCCGCCGGTAGCCCATCGAATGTTGGCAAGGTGGTGAGTTGAGCGGGGGCCGTCGGACCCAGCCGCCGCAGCGTATCGGCGCAGGCGGTCAATTGGTGGTGCAGCGCTCGCTGGCCTTGGGTGTCGCGGCCCAGCAGCCGGATTACTGCTGCCGTTGCTTCGGGATGGCGGAGTGGGCCGGGGGCGGTTGGGCCGCCGGCCGCGCGGCGCAGCTGCCGCTGCCAGCCGCGCAGGGTATCGCATAGCCCCTGGACCTGGCTGCCCAGCGCCTGGGCCCGGTGCAGCACGGCCAGTTCGGCGGGCGGGTTGCGATTTTTGGCTACTGTTTCTTCTATGCCCAGCAAGGTTTCCTTGGCCTTTTTGGCTGCTTCGTCGTTTTGCGTAGCCAGTGTTTCATCAAGCTGTTGCAGTAGCTTGCCAAGCCGGGCCTGCGTTTGGTGCTGGCGATAACCTAAGTAGCCGCCGGCGCCCAGCCCAGCCAATAGCAGCAAAGTCAAGAAAATGGCAAAGCGGCTCATAGGGTGCGGGGCTGCACAATGAGGTAGGGCATAGCGAGTCGCAAAACCGTATCGCGTGGAAAAAACGGTCCCCGGATGGTGCCGTGCCAGTACGCCCGCACAGTATCGGGCTGCCCCGGCTGCCAGGTGGGCACGGCAAATTGCACTTGCATACCCGGCTTGCTAGGCAGCGTTAGGGGTTTGCCGTTTGCCGTCATCTCCATATTGCAGAAGTCGCTGTGGCCAGATTGAGCCAGAAACAGTTGGGCCCGATAGGTGCCGCCGGGCGTTATGGTTTCGGTAGAAGGCACTGCTAGCGGGCCGATTCTATCAAAGTAGAACCCCTTATTGCCAACTTTTTCTGCTTGCTTTTGCAGGGCTTGCGCTTCGCATCGTAATAGCCACGCGTCAAGCTCTGAAAGAGTAGCTAGCGCTGCCGGTACTGGCAACTCGCCCATCGCAACTTGCTCGCCCCAATCATTCGCCGCCTTGGGAGAAAGCCCTGCACATGGAGCAGCTTCTGGGGCATAGTGCCCAATAAAAGCCGCGTAACGGTCGAGTTGCGCGAGTAAGGAGTTAGCCATTCTTGGGCTCGTAGCAGCGCTTCGCAATTGCTGCCGCAGCAAATTCATAGTGTCGATGAGCGCCTGTGTGTGGGCCCTAATCTGCTGCGCCTGGGTAAGGACAGCCAAGTCGGGCCTCCAGTTGTGGTTCAGACAAACGATGTGCGCAATACGCCGCTCGGTATCCGCATTAGCCTCGGCGCGCTGCTCATTGCTGCTAGTTATTTTGGTGGCTAGCGCGCTGATGCGGGTAAGCCGGGCAGCCTGGCTAGCCTGCCCGCGCTGGTAGGCGTAGCTACCCACCACCAGGCCGCTGGCCAACAATGATAGGGAAATCAATCGGCTGGTTTTAAGCATGCTAGAAGTGTAATTTCGCCGATAGCACTAAACTCAAGCCAGCCTAAACCGCTTGCCGGGCAGTGCCCGCACTAGGCCCCGAAACTCGAGCCCCAGTAGCAGCGAGGCCACAGCATGAATGGGCTGCTGGGCTTGCCACGCCAGCTCATCTATGTGCAGTTCGCGGTTGGGAGTGGTGGTCAGCAAGCTCACCAAGGCAAATTCCTCACCCGTAAAATCGTCGGGTGAGTAGGAGGGGGTAGGCTGAAACTTCCCGGTCTGGTACAGCGCGGCGTCCCAGTTCAGGAGCTGCTCGAGGTCGGCGGGCTGGGTGTAGAGGGCAGCCTTGTTGCTCTTAATTAAATTGTTGCAGCCCGCCGACGCAGCCGACGACACGTTGCCGGGCACGGCCAGCACGTCGCGGTCGTAGCTCAGGGCCAGCTCGGCGGTAATGAGCGCGCCGCCCTTTTCGGCGGCTTCCACCACCACCGTGCCGTCGGCCAGGCCGGCAATGATGCGGTTGCGCTGCGGAAAATTGTAGCGGTCGGGCTGGGTGCCGAAGGCAAACTCGGTGAGCAGGCCACCCGTTTCGCGCATTTTCTCGGCCGTTTTGCGGTGCGCGGCGGGGTAAATCACGTCGAGCCCGGTGGCCATCACGCCCACCGTGGCCAGGCCTTCCTGCAGGGCGGCGCGGTGCGCCAAGATGTCGATGCCGTAGGCCAGCCCACTAATTACGACGGGGTTGTGCGCCACCAGGCCGCGCACGATGGCCTCGGTTTGCTCGCGGCCGTAGTCAGTGGCCTGGCGGGTGCCCACGATGGCCACGGTCTTGGGCGCGTTCAGGTCGGCGGGGCCCTGGTAGTAGAGCAGCACCGGCGCGTCGGGGATGAGCTTGAGGCGCGCCGGAAACTGTTTGCTGGTGTAAAACAGAATCGCTACCCCCTCTTTTTCGGCTTTGCGCAGGCTAGTTTCGGCCTGGGTCAGCGCCTGGCCGCGGGCGGGCCCGGTCAGGATTTTGATGGTGGCGTCGCCTACCCCCGGAATGCGCCGCAGCTTACCCGGCGGCAGCATAAACACGTTTTTGGCCGACGAGCCGTAGCTCATCAGCTGCCGCGTGAGCTGCGGGCCGATGCCGGGCAGCAGCGTGAGGGCCAGCTCGTGGTAGAGGTCGTCGTTATAGTTGGTCATCCTGTTGCAAATCGTCGAACCAATACCAATTTGGCTCATCCAGGACTTTGCGTACAAAATCTGGTCCGAGTAGCAGGGTGCCGCAGTCATTATCGACCATCATCTGGCTAGAATTAGCAAGGTGTATAATAACTTTTTTTGCTGCGTCAATGCCGCGGTAAGCAAGGCTATACACTTGATGGTGAACAGGAAATATCTCTTTAATGTGGGCAATTTCATTGGCTTCCCAACCTATGTCTTCGAGGCTGAAACCATAGTCTTCAATATAGACCCGACTATTATCCGCAAACTTGATGACAAACTCTCCTGGCTTACCTATATCACTGATGGAGGCAGTTGGGAAAGCAGTAGCTAAAATTTGCTTGAATTTGGGCAGGAGAGTAGCTGATTCTGCCAGGAGCATAAGGGCCTGCATAGCCGCTATTCGCCTTTCTGCGCCGCGTCGATTTCCTTTTTCAGATTCACCAAAAAGCCGCGCACTTTTTCCAGGCTCTGAATCACGTCAATCTTGTCTTTGAGCTGGCTGCCCTTGTGCTTCATCGTTTCGCGGGCGCCGGCAATGGTGTAGCCGCGCTCCTTCACGAGGTGATAGATGGTGCGAAAGACGTCCACGTCGGCTTGCGTGAAGAGGCGGTTGCCCTTTTTGCTCTTGCGCGGGTTGAGCTCGTCAAATTCCGTTTCCCAGAAGCGGATGAGCGAGGTGGCGACGCCGAACTGCTCGGCCACCTCACCGATGGTAAAATACTGCTTGGTAATGTCGCGCTCTTTATAAGGCATGGTGGCGGGGTAGGGAGGGGGCTATAGGAGTGAACGTGTACGGCGGGCGGCCCCGGTGCGCCCGGCGCCCGGCCCGCGGGCGGGGCCGCACCGCCCGTTTCGCGCTACTGGTTGGGAAAGCTACCTTTGTGCCGCCGCCGGCCCCGCAAATGTGGGCCGTTTTTTTTTAAAGTTATGTCGCTTCCTACCGCCGCGCACGTGCGCCAGCAGTTTCTTGATTTCTTCGCCAGCAAGGGCCACCACATTGTGCCTTCGGCCCCGCTCGTGGTGAAAGACGACCCTACCCTGCTGTTTATCAACAGCGGCATGGCGCCGTTCAAAGACTACTTCTTGGGCAACAAGCCCGCGCCCTACCAGCGCATTGCCGACACCCAAAAGTGCCTGCGCGTGAGTGGTAAACACAACGACTTGGAGGAGGTAGGCTACGACACCTATCACCACACCCTGTTTGAGATGCTCGGCAACTGGTCGTTTGGCGATTACTTCAAGAAGGACGCCATCAACTGGGCCTGGGAGCTGCTCACCGACGTGTATAAGCTGGAGAAGGACCGGCTCTACGTGACGTATTTTGAGGGCGATGCCGGCGACGGTACCGGCCCCGACACCGAAACGCAGGACCTGTGGCGCCAGTACACCACCGACGACCGCATCTTGCCCGGCAACAAGAAAGACAATTTCTGGGAAATGGGCGACACCGGCCCCTGCGGCCCCTGCACCGAAATCCACATCGACCTGCGCTCTGACGAGGAGCGCGCCGCCCAGTCGGGCCGCGAGCTCGTGAATGCCGACCACCCGCAGGTAGTCGAGGTCTGGAACAACGTGTTCATGGAGTTTCAGCGCCTGGCCGACAAGTCGCTCATCAAGCTGCCCGCCCAGAGCGTGGATACGGGCATGGGCTTCGAGCGCCTGATGATGGCCGTGTCGGGCCTAAAGTCAAACTACGACACCGATGTATTTCAGCCGCTTATCCAGTTTATTGCCAAAGAAGCGGGGGTAGCCTACCACGGCACGGCCCCGGCCAAAGTAACCGACCAGCCCTCTACCGAAAACGAGAAAACCGACATTGCCATTCGGGTGCTGGCCGACCACATCCGGGCCATTGCCTTCACCATCGCCGACGGCCAGCTGCCCAGCAACGTGAAGGCCGGCTACGTCATACGGCGCATTCTGCGCCGGGCCGTGCGCTACGCCTTCTCGTCGCTGAACCAGAAGCAGCCCTTCCTGTACAAGCTCGTGCCGGTGCTGGCCGACCAGATGGCCGGCATCTTCCCCGAGCTTAAAGCCCAGCAGGCCTTCGTGACGCGGGTGATTGAGGAAGAGGAAATTGCCTTCCTCAAAACCCTCGAAACCGGCCTGCGCCGCCTCGATGCGCTCGAAGATGCGGCTCGCGCCAACGGCAACGTGATTGACGGCCGCACGGCGTTTGAGCTGAGCGATACCTTCGGCTTCCCGCTCGACCTCACCGCGCTTATTGCCCGCGAAAAAGGCCTGACTGTGGACGAGGAGGGCTTTAAAGCCGCGCTGGCCGAGCAGAAAAACCGCAGCCGCAATGCCCAGGAAACCGAGCAGAGCGACTGGGTGACGGTGACCGACACCGACGCGCCCAACGTGTTTGTGGGCTACGACCAGGACGAGGCCACCGCCCAGCTGCTGCGCTACCGCAAAATCGACAAAAAGGGTAAAACCGAGTACCAGCTCGTGCTCAGCGAAACGCCCTTCTACGCCGAGAGCGGCGGCCAGATCGGCGACACCGGCTACCTCGAAAGCGACTTCGACAAGGTGCGCGTCATCGACACGCGTAAGGAAAACGACCTCATCATCCACACCACCCTGGATTTGCCGCTGGAGCTCACGGCCGACTTCCGGGCCCGCCCCGACGCGGCACGGCGCACGCTCATCCGCAACAACCACACGGCCACGCACTTGCTGCAAGCCGCTCTGCGCCAGGTGCTGGGCAGCCACGTGCAGCAAAAAGGCTCGCTGGTAAACGAGAAGCTGCTGCGCTTCGACTTTTCGCACTTCACCAAAGTAACCGAGGCGCAGTTGCGCGAAATCGAGGGGGTAGTAAACGAGCGCATCCGCCAGCAAATTCCGCTGGTCGAGCGCCGCAACGTGCCCATCGCGGAAGCCAAAAATCTGGGCGCCATGGCCCTGTTTGGCGAGAAATACGGCGACTTTGTGCGCGTCATCACCTTCGATAAGGACTACTCGGTGGAGCTGTGCGGCGGCCTGCACGTGGCCAACACGGGCAGCATCGGCTACTTCAAAATAGTGGCCGAAAGCGCCGTGGGCGCCGGTGTGCGCCGCATCGAGGCCGTAACGGCCGGTGCCGCCGAAGCCTTCGTAGACCAGCAGCTCGACTTGCTAGCCCAGGTGCGCGAGGCCCTCGGCAACCCGCAGCACCTGCTCACGTCGCTCGACAAGCAAACCGAGGAAATCGCGACCCTGCGCAAGCAAATCGAGTCCTTCGCCCAGCAGCAGCTCAACCAGCAAAAAACGCAGCTCGTGGGCCAGGTCAAAGACCTGGGCAGCGTGAAATTCCTGGCGGCCCAGGTGCAGGCCGGTAGCGCCGACGACCTCAAGAAGCTGGCCTACGACCTGCGCCAGGCCGTGCCGGGCCTTGTGCTGGTGCTCGGCGCCGAGCTCGACGGCAAGCCCCAGCTGGCTGTGATGCTCGACGACGACATTGCCAAAGCCGGCAAGCTCAACGCCACCACCCTGGTGCGCGACCTGGCCAAGGACATTCAGGGCGGCGGCGGTGGCCAGCCGTTCTTCGCCACCGCCGGCGGCAAAAACGCGGCCGGCCTGGCCGCCGCCCTGGGCCGCGCCGAAGCCCTGGTAGCGGCTGGCGCCTAAAGGGGTAGGAACAGTATTGATCGTAAAAAAGCGCGCTGGGCAACGCTCAGCGCGCTTTTTTTGCGCCGCAGCGGGGCCCAGGTAGTGGTCGAGCTTAGTAGCTTTGCCGGGCGGCGGGCCGACTAGGTGGCCGGCTAAGTAGCAGCGTGCATAGTATTTCGTTCCGCTTTTCTCTGTTCCTGGGCGGCTTGCTGCTCGCGGCGGGGGTAGGGCAGGCCCGCCCCATGGGCCCGTCCGATACCCTGGTCACGTACCTCGACAATGCCCACCTGGCCCTGCCCTCGGCGGTGGGCGCTGCCTACCGCGTCAAGACTGTGCCGACCGACAGCGTGGCCGGCGTCGAGTACACGTATACCCTCGATGGCTGGCTGGTGAGCCGCACCGAATATACCCACCTGCGCCAGCACCAGCAGCAAGGCCTGAAGGAAGAATACTACCCCCTCTCGCACCAGCGCAAGGTGGTCAGTCATTTTCAGCAAAACCAGCTAACTGGGGAGCTGCTCAGCTACTACCCCAGCGGGCAGCTCAAGCGCCGCGAGCAGTACCGCGCCAACGTATCGCAGGGTGGCGAGTGCTACGGCCTGCTGGGGCAGCCCATCAGCTTTGTGCCCTACCTGATACTGGCCGAGTTTCCGGGTGGCCTCGCCGGCCTGGAGCGCTACATCCGGAGCAGCGTAGCCTACCCCAAGGCGGCGCGCCAGCTGGGCTACCCGAGCCGGGTACTCGTCGATTTTGTAATTGATGCCCACGGGGCCGTGCAGCAGGCGCACCCGCGCGAGCCGGGCTTCGCCGCCCTCGATGCCGAAGCCCTGCGCGTGGTCATGGCCATGCCACGCTGGCAGCCCGCGCTGGTCGAGGGCACCCCCGACGCCATGCACTTCACGCTGCCCATTACCTTTAAACTGCAGTAAATAGATGCACTGCTTCAGTGCGTTAGCTGACCATTTTACCTGCTAACTTTATTTCACCTGGTCCGATTGAAGCGCAACTACCCCGCTACGAAGACCTGTTGGGAAAACCTTAACTGCTACCTACTTTTATGAGGCAAAATAGGGGAAGTGCCGACAGAAAGCAGTTAGGGTTACTTTGGAAAATCCTATAGCTGAGGATTGTATTTGGCGCGTATAAATAAGACGAAAGCAAGAAAATTCGCGCGTCCCGGCCCTGAGGCAGCTTCGGTGCAACTAGCCTGCTGCTTCGGTGCAACCAGCGGGGAGGTAGGATAGGGTAATTCGAAGCCAGGCAAACAGACGGGCGGTTACTAAAGCCCGAAGAAATGCAAAAATAGCTGGACGACCTAGGAATCGCTAAGCCGCTCCGTGCGGCTTTTTTCCGTGCATTTTCCCTTACACCAGCGCCCCGCACCCTATGCCCGTCGAGTGCCCGACCCCCACCTCCCAGGTAAATTAATCTGCTTGCTTGACTCCGATACGAGCGCCGGGTAGCTGCTGCCGCGGCACTGCATCAGTTTATACTGGTATAGCCTGCGCTTGGCAGCAGCCAGGAACGCTGGGTCGAAGCACACAGCGGCCGCGGATAACTTCCTAAATAGCTGCGTAGCGTGCTAATAAGCCAGCGGGCGTAGCGCGCTCTTGCTTGAAAATACGTGGCCCTGGCAAGCAGGCGCTGCTGCCAAGCCAGCCGTACCCGGCGCTTAGGCTACCCCAGTCTGACCGGGGTTCTGCGCAAAAGGCAAGATTATTGGGATGGCTCGGTAGGCCCTGGCTAGCGCCTACCCGCTGCTCGCAAGGCAGGGAATCGTAATTTTGATGAAATTTTGCTGAAGGGGTAAGGTGGTGGCCGGCCCCAGCTTTACCGTGGCGCTGGGGCCACCGGCCGCTATTGTGCTCGTTATCACCTATCTATCAGTATCTGAGGTTGACTACTACTTGTTCTTTATCTAAAAAGCTAACGATTGCCGCCGCGCTCACGGGCCTGGCTGGGCGGGCGTGGGCGCAGGCGCCGCTGCCTGCCGATAGCGTCACGGTGGCCATTGAGCCGACTTACAATGATGTATCGGCTACCCACCGCTGGCTGCTGGGCGATAGCTACCGCCAGCTGTGGGCCGCCCCGGTAAAGCTGCGCGTGTTTCACCTGGCCCGCGAAAAGGGGGGGCTTACCATTGTGCAGCGCGGCGGTGGCCTGCAAACCAAGTCGCTGCGCCTGCGCGATGCGGCCGGGCAGGAGTGGGTGCTGCGCACCATTCAGAAATACCCCGAGCGGGGCCTGCCGCCCGCGCTGCGGCCCACCATTGCCAAGGATATTTTGCAGGACCAGGTGTCGGCCTCGCACCCGTACTCGGCGGTGGTGGTGCCGCCGCTGGCGGCGGCGCTGGGCATTCCGCACGCCAACCCAGAGGTAGTGTTTGTGCCCGACGACCCCGCCCTGGGGCCGTACCGGCAGGATTTTGCCAACCAGGTATTCTTGTTTGAGGAGCGCGAGCCCCTGGACGCCGACAAAACCGACAACACCGAAAAAGCGCAGAACCGCCTGCAAAAAGACAACGACAACCGCGTAGACCAGGCCACCGTGCTGCGCGCCCGCCTGCTCGATATGCTGCTCGGCGACTACGACCGCCACGAGGACCAGTGGCGCTGGGAGCGCGTCAAAACCAAAAAAGGCAGCCTGTATGAGCCCGTGCCCCGCGACCGCGACCACGTGTTCTACAAGCCGTCGGGCGCGCTGCCCTGGACGTTGTCGCGCCACATCTTTAAGGCTAATGTGCAGGGCTACGACGACCATATCCGGTCCATCAACCGCTGGAACGACAAGGCGCGCGACTTTGACCGCTACTTTTTGAATGAGCTGAGCGAGGCCGACTGGAAAGCGCAGATTGCCTACGTGCAAGCCCACCTGCCCGATAGCCTGATTCACAGCGCCCTGCGCCGGCTGCCGCCCAATATCTATCAGCTTAGCGGCCCGGAGCTAACCCGCAACCTGATTACCCGGCGCAACATCCTGGAGCATCAGGCCCTGAAATACTACCGCTTTCTGGCCAAAAAGGTGAACATTCCGGCCTCCGACAAGCGCGAGTACCTCGAAATAGCGCACGAGCCCGGCGGCCAGTTGCGCGTCACGAGCACCAAGCTCAAGAAGGATGGCACCCACGGGGCGGTGCTTTACCAGCGCACCTTCGACCCGGCCGTGACCCGTGAGCTGCGTATTTACGGCCAGGGCGGCGCCGACAGCTTCGCCGTGACGGGCCCGGCCCGCTCGCCCATTCGGGTGCGCCTGATTGGGGGCGCCGGCAACGACACGTTTACGGTAGACCCCGGCCTGCACCAAAAAACCAAGCTCTGGATTTATGACCGCGCCGACGAGCCCAACCAGCTGCCCGCCGCCGGGCTGGCCCGCGTGCGCACCTCGGCCGATACCACCGTCAACACCTTTCCGCGCACCGGCTACAAGTACGATTTCTTGCAGCCGCTCGCCTGGGTAGGCTACAGCAAAGACTATGGCGTGCAGCTGATTGGCAATTTCATCTATGAAAAGCAAGCCTTTCACAAGGCGCCCTATGGCTCGCGGCAAAGCCTGCTGGTGAACTATGGCTTTGGCAATAGTTCGCTGCTGCTCAACTACACCGGCGATTTTCGGCGGGCGCTCGGCCAGAACGACCTGCTGGTGAACGTGCAGTCGAAAGGCCCGCACTACAACAGCAACTTCTTTGGGGTGGGCAACGATACGGAGTTTGCCAACGAGGGCAACCGGCGCATTCGCTACTACCGCAGTGTCTACAACCTGCTCACGGCCGACGTGCGCTTGAGCCACACCTACCCGCACTGGCGCGTGAGCGGCGGCGTGCTGGCCCAGTACTACACGAGCGAAGCTGAGGAAAACAACAACCGTTTTCTGCGCGTGTACAACGCGCAAAACCCGGCCGAGCAGGTATTCGAGCGGCGGGCCTACGCTGGCCTGACCGCCAGCGCCACCTTCGACACCCGCGACCGCGCCCTGGTGGCCCACCGCGGCGTGTATTGGAGCACCAGCGTGAGCGGCCTGCGCCGGTTCGATACCGACCCCCACACCTTCGGCCAGGCGCTCACCGAATTCACGTTCTACGCCAGCCCCGCCCGCGATTCGAGCCTGGTCATTGCCAACCGCACCGGCGCAGGTACTACCCTCGGCCGGGCCGCCTATTTTCAGCAGCTCAAGCTGGGCGGCGCCCAAAACCTGCGGGGCTTTTACCTGTGGCGCTTCACGGGCCAAAACATGGTCTACAACAACCTGGAGCTGCGCCTCAAGCTGCTCGACTTCACCTCGTACCTGCTACCCGGCACGCTGGGGCTGGTGGCGTTTCAAGACGTGGGGCGGGTGTGGTCGCCGGGCGAGGCATCGGCTACCTGGCACGCGGGCTACGGCGGTGGTGTGTATTTCTTGCCAGCGCAGCTGGTGCTGGTGCAGGCCGTGGTAGGCTTTTCGCGGGAGGGCGCCTACCCCTACATTTCGGCCGGGTTTCGGTTTTAGGCTAGCGTAGCACACGAGGGGAGGGGCCAGCAAACAATGTTAGACCTCTAACGGTACGTCACGTAACTTTGTCGTTTCCTTTACCTGTTTGTGACTACTCCCGACTCATTCACGGCCTTCACGGAGGCGGTCGCGCTCACGGGCAGCGCCCTGCGCGCCTACCTGCGGCAGCGCTTTAAAGAGTGCCAGCTGGACCTGACGACGGAGATGGCGCAGGTGCTGTACTACCTCTGGCGGCACGACGGCGTAAACCAGCAGCAGATTGCCAATGCCGTGAGCCGCGACAAGGCCAGCCTCACGGCCATGCTCGACAACCTGGTGCGCCGCGACTTGGTGCAGCGTGCCGAAGACAGCCAGGACCGCCGCCACAAGCGCATTGTCCTTACCACCAAAGGCTGGGCGTTGGAGCAGCAGGTGATGCCCCTGGTACGGGAGCTGTACGAGGTGGCCAGCCACAACTTGCCCGCCGCCCAGCTGCAAGCCAGCCTGGCGGTGCTCGACCAGATTACGCAAAATTTAACCCCCGCCCGAAAATAATTCTGGCGGGGCCGCGTCATCCAGCGTTGCGCGTCCCTTTGGCCAAGTAAACCCTACCCCCTTCCAAAAAAAACATTGCGCGCCCAGCCGGTTATACCTCCCCGTGCGCATGAAGCTGTGCTGAACTTCCTACCCCCTGCTGCCCTAAACTCGGCCTGGCAGCAAGCAGATAATCGAGCGGCCGTCGAATACTACTTACCATAAGATGAAAGATTACAAAGGGCAACCGGCCCCCGCGGCGGGCAAACTAGGTATTTTGCTACCCGGCATGGGTGCCGTAGCGACCACGCTTATTGCCGGCGTGCTGGCCGTGCGCAAGGGCGAAGGCCAGCCCATCGGCTCGCTCACGCAGATGGGCAAGATTCGGACAGTCAACAGCAATCCTAAAATTAAGGACTTTGTGCCCCTGGCCGACCTCAACGACATTGAGTTTGGCGGCTGGGACGTGTACGAAGACAACGTGTACGAGGCGGCCCTGAAGGCCGAAGTGCTGGGCTACAAAACGCTGCAGAGCGTGCGCGGCGAGCTCGAAGCCCTCAAGCCGATGAAGGCGGCCTTCGACCCGCACTACGTGAAAAACCTCGACGGCACGCACGTCAAGTCTTTTACGACCAAGCTCGACCTGGCCGAGCAGGTAATTGCCGATATCCGGAATTTTAAGGCCGAGCGCGGCTGCAGCCGCCTGGTGATGGTGTGGTGCGGCTCGACCGAGATCTACCACCAGCTCTCCGATATTCACCGCACGCTGGCCGGCTTTGAGGAAGGCCTGCGCACCAACGCGCCCAACATCGCGCCGAGCATGATTTACGCCTACGCTGCCCTCAAGGAGGGCGTGCCGTTCGTAAACGGTGCTCCCAACCTGACCGTGGACGTGCCCGCCCTGCTAGAGCTGGCTGCCCTTACCAACACCCCGGTGGCGGGCAAGGACTTCAAGACGGGCCAGACGCTGATGAAAACCATCGTGGCCCCTGGCCTGAGCGCCCGCTCGCTGGGTGTGAAGGGCTGGTTCTCGACCAACATCCTGGGCAACCGCGATGGCCTGGTGCTCGACGACCCGGATAACTTCAAAACCAAAGAAGTATCGAAGCTGAGTGTGCTCGACAGCGTGTTTCACCCCGAGGAAAACCCGGAGCTGTATGGCGATATGTACCACAAGGTGCGCATCAACTACTACCCCCCCGCCGGCGACAACAAAGAGAGCTGGGACAACATCGACATCTTTGGTTGGCTGGGCTACCCCATGCAGATTAAGATAAACTTCCTCTGCCGCGACTCCATTTTGGCCGCGCCGCTGGTGCTCGACCTGGCCCTGTTTATCGACCTGGCCAAGCGCGCTGGTCGCTCCGGCATCCAGGAGTGGCTGTCGTTCTACCTGAAGGCGCCCCAGACGGAAGCGCACCTGCGCCCCGAGCACGACATCTTCAAGCAGCTCGTGCCCCTGCACAATCCCCTGCGCGAGTTTATGGGCGAGAGCCCCGTGCAAGCCAGCAACGAGGAAGAATACCAGGACTTCCCGGTCGCCTAGCTGGTTCTAACGCTGCATGTTTAAGCTAATCGCCTCCGTCCTGGGCATCGGGTACGTGAAAGGTGGGGGCACGGTAGCCGCCGTGGCCTGCTGCCTGGCCCTGTACCTGGCCCGCGACGGGGGCGCCACCTGGCGCCCCTGGCCGGCCGGCCTGCTCACGCTGGCCGTGCTGGCCGGGGGCACCCTGGCGTCTCAGCGCGTCGAGCCGCATTGGGGCAAGGACAGCTCCCGTGTGGTTATCGACGAGGTGGCGGGCATGTGGGTGAGTATGCTGCTGCTGCCCGTTACGGGCCCGCGGCTGCTGGTGGGGCTGGTGCTGTTTCGATTTTTCGACATCCTCAAGCCCTTGTTCATTCGAGATATGGAAAAGCTGCCCGGTGGCGTGGGCGTGATGATGGACGACGTATTGGCCGGTGTCTACACCAACCTGCTGCTGCACGCCGGCGTGCAGCTGGGCTACTGGTAGCGGCCGTGCACATTCCCAAGTTTGTGCGCGCACAGGCCGCCTCGGCGGCCGGCACGCTCGTCGATTTTTTGGTCACTATTCTGAGCGTCGAGGTGTTTGGAAGCTGGGTGCTGCTGGCCACGGTGCTGGGCAATATGGCGGGCGGTATTAGCAACTTTTACCTGGGCCGCTACCTGGTCTTTAAGGTACCGCAGCACGGCGCCCGCGCGCAGGGCCGGCGGTACCTAGTGGTGTGGCTGGGCAGCATGCTGCTCAACGCGGCTGGGGTATACCTCTGCACGCAGTTTTTTCGTCTCAACTATGTGTATAGCAAGGTAGTTGTGTCCCTGTTGGTCGGCATCGGGTTCAATTACTTTTTGCAGCTGCATTTCGTATTCAAGCAATCATGAAACGTCTGTTTACCAGGCATTCTTACCGCGCCGGGCTCTACTGGTTGCTGGTCCTGCTGGGGGCGCCGGCCCCGGTATTGGCGCAGCTTACCACTATTGAGGGGGTAGTGCGCGATGCCAAAACGAAGGAAAAGCTGCCCTTCGTGAGCGTGGCAGTGCCTCAGGCGGCCGTCGGCACCAATACCGACCAAGACGGCCACTACGTGCTGCAAGTGCCGGCCCCCTATACCACCGTGGTGTTTAGCTACCTGGGCTACGGCACGGCCACCAAAACCGTGGTGGCCGGCCAGCGGCAGCACCTCGATGTGCTGCTGGCTACCAGCGCGGCCTTGCTCAACGAGGTGGTTATCCGGGGCTCGAAGCCGCCGCGCTACAAAAACAAGGACAACCCGGCGGTGGCGCTTATCCGGGAAGTAATTGAGCACAAGGCCCAAAACCGGCCCGAAAGCTACGACTATGTAGAGTATGAGAAATACGAGAAGATGACCTTCTCGTTCAGTAACTTATCCGAAAAATTTAAGAACCGGAAGCTATTCAAAAACTACCAGTTCCTGTTCAAGCAGCAAGACTCGGCGGCGGCGGGCGGCGTCAATATCCTACCCCTCTACATCGAGGAAAAACTAGCCAAAGAATACTTCCGCAAAAACCCCGCGCAGCGCAAGTCCATTGCGCTGGGCAGCAAGCAGGTCGAGTTCGACAAGCATTTTATTGACAATGAGGGCCTGAGCGCTTATTTCAATCGGATGTACCAGGACATTGACATCTACGCCAACAATGTCTCGCTGCTCGGCAACCAGCTGCTGAGCCCCATCGCCAACAACGCCCCCACCTTTTACCAGTTCTACATCTCGGATACGCTGCGCCAGCACGTGCCGCAGCTGGTAGAGCTGAGCTTCTTTCCGCGCAACAAGGGCGATATGTTGTTTGCGGGCAAGCTCTACGTCACCCTCGACGGCCACTACGCGGTGCAGCAGGCCAACCTGATGGTGGACAAGCGCATCAACCTCAACTTCGTGAAGAGCTTGAACGCGACGCTCAACTTTGCCGAAAACCCCGACCGCCGCTACCACCTGAGCAAGAGCTTTCTGGGCATCGACTTCGGCGTGTCGGAGAAGGGCTCGGGCTTTTATGGCGAGCGCCGGGTGTCGTTTGATAAGTACGTGGTGAATAAGCCCGAGCCGGATAGCACCTACGCCGGGCCCGCCCGCGCGGCGGTGGGCGACAGCAGCTCGGCGCGGGCCGTGGCCTTTTTGGAGCGCAACCGGCCCGACAGCCTCACGCAGGTAGAAAGGGCCATCTACAAAAACGTAGACACGCTGCAGACGATTAAGTTGTTTCAGCGCACGCTCACGCTGTTTACGTTTCTGTTTTCGGGCTACAAGTCGTTCGGCCCCTTTGAGGTAGGGCCGTCCAATACGTTCTACAGCTTCAACCCCGTCGAGGGCTTCCGCTTGCGGGTAGGTGGCCGCACCACGCCCGATTTCAGCAAGCGTATTTACTTCGAAACCTACTCGGCCTACGGCTTTAAGGACGAAAAGTGGAAGTACTTTCTGAGTTCTACCTACTCGCTCAACGGCAAGTCCATCTACGCGTTTCCGCAGAATTTTATCCGCGCCAGCTTTCAGCGCGACACCCGCATTCCGGGGCAGGAGCTGCAGTTTGTGCAGGAAGACAACTTCCTGCTGTCCTTCAAGCGCGGCGTCAACGACCGCTACCTCTACAACGACGTGTACCGGCTCGACTACGTGCACGAGTTCAGCAACCACTTTGGCTACACGCTGGGCTTTCGCAAGCTGCAGCAGGCGCCGGCCGGGGGCCTGTACTTCCGCAACCGCATTCAGGACGTCCCGAACACCGTCACGAGCCTCACCACCAGCGAGCTGTCGCTGCAGCTGCGCTGGGCCCCCAAGGAAACGTTTTACCAGGGCAAGCTCTACCGCACGCCCATTATCAACCAGTACCCTATTTTCACGGTTCGGGTGGCGCAGGGTATCAAGGGCTTTTTCAACGGCGAATACAACTATACCAACGTGGCGCTCAACGCTACCAAGCGCTTCTACCTCTCGCAGCTCGGCCACTCCGACGTGACGCTGGAGGGCGGCTACGTGGCGGGCCAGGTGCCGTTTCCGCTGCTCGACATTCACCGGGCCAACCAGAGCTATTCGTACCAGCTGTATTCGTACAACCTGATGAATTTTCTCGAATTCTCCAGCGACCACTACGCCAGCCTCTTCATCGACCACAACTTCAACGGCTTCTTCTTCAATAAGCTGCCCTTGATTAAGCACCTCAAGCTGCGCGAAACGGCGTCGCTCAAGCTGCTCTACGGCGGCCTGCGGCCCGAAAACAACCCCAGCGCGCATCCCGAGCTCTACGAGTTTTTGCGCGATGCCCAGGGCCAGCCCACCTCCTTTGCGCTGGGCAGCCAGCCCTACGCCGAGGCCAGCCTCGGCGTGGCCAATATCTTCAAGCTTTTTCGGCTCGACATTGTGAAGCGCCTCACGTACCTAAACAACCCGAACGTGGCCGAATGGGGCTTGCGGGGACGCTTCAAGATTGATTTTTAAGACAGTAGCGCATGAACTTTACTCTTGTGCGGAATGCACTACAAGCCGGGATTTACAAAGTTATCAATCCCTTTGTGCGCTTGCTGATTAAGATTGGCTTCACCCCCAACGCCGTAACCCTCACGGGCTTGCTACTCAATGTAGGGGTAGCCATCATCTTTATCGTGGGTGCCGAAGAAGGCAACCGCGGCGATTTGCGCTACGTGGGCTGGGGCGGCGCGCTCATTTTGTTTGCCGGGCTCTTCGACATGCTCGATGGCCAGGTGGCGCGGCTGGGCAACATGAAAAGCAACTACGGCGCGCTCTTCGACTCGGTGCTCGACCGCTACAGCGAGCTGTTTACGTTTCTGGGCATCTGCTACTACCTGGTGGCGCACCACTACCTGCTGGGCTCGCTGTTTGCCTTCATCGCCCTCATCGGCTCGATGATGGTGAGCTACACGCGGGCCCGCGCCGAGGGGCTGGGCGTAGAGTGCAAGGGTGGCCTCATGCAGCGCCCCGAGCGGGTGGTGCTCATGGGCGTGAGCGCCCTGGCCTGCGGCCTGAGCTCGGCCTACCTGGGTGGCGACTACAAGCTGTTTGTGCCGGGCGTGCCGTTTCACGTGTTCGAAACCATGTCGATTCTCACGTTTCCCATCACGGTGATGGCCGTGCTTTCCAATATCACGGCCGTATCGCGGCTGCGGCAAGCTGGCCGGGCGCTCACCCTCAAGGAGCAAGAGGCGGCCACCGCGCCGGCCGCCACACCGGCTGCCAAAAAGCTGGCCGCTACCCTGCTGCTGCTAGCCGGCAGCCTGCTGGCGGGCCAGCCCCAGCCGGCCGTAGCTGCGCAGCAGCCGAGCCCGCCCATGCTCACGTTTCCGGTGCCCACAGGCATCCCCAACCAGCTGTTCTACCTGCAGCGCGACCCCAACACCAACACCATTATCTACCAGCTCAACCTCAACGCGGCCGGCCAGCTCGATGAGGACGAGCCGATTCACGTGTTCTGGGTGCGCTACACCGAGCACGGTGAGCACAAGGAGCTCAACTTCATTCAGCGCAAGTTTGCCTACGGCCTCACGGCCCGCAAGGTGGCGCCCGATAAGTACGTGCTCAAGTTTGCGGCCTACGACAAGGTGCCGTTTTACCTCATGAAGTCCAGCGTAGACAATGCATTCCACGTGTTTGCGGTGGTGGCCAACCGGCAAATCATGCTCAGCCGCGTGTACCTGCGCATCGAAGGCGGCACGTTTTGGGTGCCCAACGTCAAGTACATCGAGCTAAAAGGCTGGAATGCCGCTACCCGAGCGCCCGTGGTCGAGCGCCTGGCCGTGTAGCTCCTAGTTTGTCGCCCCCTGGGCCTAGTCCTTCCCCGTATGCTTCCTTCCTCTGCGCCGCCCAGCCCGGCGGGCCGCTGGCTGGTGCCGGCCCTCTCGCTGGCTTACCTGCTGTTTTCCTACTGGCTCATTGGCTTTCGGCCCGAGCAGCTAGTGCTCGTGGGGTTGTGCAACGCTTGCTATTTCCTGACGGACGCCACCCGCCGGCTCATTACCGGCTTTTCCATCTTCGTCGTCTTCTGGATTCTGTACGACTACATGCGGGCTTTTCCCAACTACGCCTACCGGGCCGTGGATGTCGCGCAGCTCTACCACACCGAAAAAAGCCTGTTTGGCATCGCCTCCCACGGCCAACTGCTAACGCCCAACGAGTATTGGCTGCGCCACCACCAGCCGTGGCTCGACGTGCTGTGCGGGGTATTTTACTTGTGCTGGGTGCCCATTCCGCTGGCTTTTGCCGGCTACCTGTTCTTTAAAGCGCGCCGGTTGTTTTTCGCTTTTGCCCTCACGTTTTTGCTGGTCAATATCCTGGGCTTTATCGTGTACTACCTGCACCCGGCCGCCCCGCCGTGGTATGTGCAGCAGCACGGGCTCGTTTTTCAGCCGCTCACCATGGGTAGCACCGCCGGGCTAGCGCGGTTCGACAGCTTCTTTGGCATAAGTCTCTTCAAAGGCATTTACGCCAAGAATGCCAATGTCTTCGCCGCCATGCCCTCGCTGCACTCGGCCTACCCGGTGGTGGTGCTGTTCTACGCCCTGAAGCACCGTGCCGGAGTTTTCAACCTGGTGTTTTTGCTCATCATGCTGGGCATCTGGTTTGCGGCGGTCTATACCAGCCACCACTACGTGCTCGACGTGCTGGCCGGCATCACCATTGCGTCGCTCGGCATCCTGCTTATTCGACTGCTGCTGGCGCACAGCAAGCTTTTCAACCGCTTGGTCGAAAGCTTTTGGCAAGCTACCGCTCCCCGCCCCTGAGAAAGGCAACGAACCAAATCGACTATTACAGCAAGCGCTTTGACAGTAGCGTCAAAGCGCTTGCTGTAATAGTCGATTTGTTGATGGGGGGTAGGGTAATCATAGCGCTGTGCGCAGGCCTTGAAGTAACTGACGTTACGCAGTAGGCAGTAGCGCGATTTTTGTAAATCGCGTCCCCGCGCCGTTAGATTGGCTTTAACGGCGTGGGGACGCGATTTACAAAAATCGCGCTACCCGCTCAAAGCCCTTTCAACGAGACAACTGCGTAACAGCAGTGAAGTAAGCAGTACCTCGAAGCGCAGTCACACCCACTTGGCTAAGATAGAATTCAGCGTAGCCGTCGAGCGTTATAAAAGTGCGAAGCGCAGTTTAACCCTGGTTTCCCCCACTTAGCCTAGGGTAGGCAGCCCATAAAAAAGCCCCTTACAAAGTAGCTATTTGTAAGGGGCTTTTTTATGGGCTGCCTCTGGTCGGGGCTCCACCATCCTAACGGAATACTCAGCAAGCTATCTAGTATCAGCCCCTTACGCCACGCGTAGCGGCTGCGTTCTTTTAATGGGGGGCGTCAGAGGGGGTGTTTTCCTCCAAGTGCCGCCGCACCTCGCCTTTATCGAAGCCCAGCGCCTCAATCACTTCCCACAGCCGTTCCACCGTTACATCGGGGGTGCTGGGCAGGTAGGTGGAGATATAGCCCCGCACCCGCCACAGCTGCGCGATATCAACGCAATCCATGGGGTAGGGCTTGCGGTGGTGATTGTCGGAGTAAAGCATCACCGTCATGTCGTGCGCCGTGATGCGCTCCCGAATGCGCTTCAGCATCACGCTTTCCGCCGTTACCACTACATAAATGTCGCCTGGCTCCAGCAGTCGCCAGTTATCCACGTAGGAGGCCACCACGATGTCGCGGTGGTTCAGCGTGGGCTCCATACTGTCGCCGGCCACCTCAAACGCCCGGTAGGTACCGTGCTCAAAGCCAGGTATCCGGTACTTCGGCAAGTCCTGCAAGTACACGGCTTCGTTGTGCTGTAGCCCATAGCCGGCTTGCGCCTGTACGGGTACTAGCTCCGTATTTTCATTGCCTAAGCTATCGACGGTAAGGGTGAGCACCTGCCCGCTATTTACGACTGGCAGCCGCTTGCCCGTGGCCACCGCCCGGCTCTTAGCGGGCACCGCCTCGGCCGTTGCCGCGCGCAGCATGTGCCCCTCACCCAGCACCAGCCAATCCGGCGATACCTCTGGAAATGCGCGCAGCATGTCCACAAGTGTAGGAAAGCTAGGCTCAGTGCCCGCCAGAATTTTGTACATCTTGCTATTCGTAGCATAACCCAGCTTGTTGGTCAAGCTATTGGCGTTCAAGCCATAATGGGTAGCAACTTCGTTGATGCGGGTGGTGACAGTGCCTGTATTACTCATAATTGTAGGTAATAAGGGGAAGATGATGCCCACATGTATGCGTATATTTGGCGGGCTGGTGGGCGCATGACTTGCCACAAATGTACTCAACTACCCACATATTACCTACAATTATGTATACCGGGGATAAAGAAAGAAGCTTGCTGCAGAAGGTCATGGATGCCCTTCCCAGTGGGCATACGGTCGTGCGCGATGCCCACGAGGCCCTTCTCAAGGCGGGCAGTACCATCACGCGGCGCGCCCTTTACGAGGTAGTGAAAGGCCGCAGTAAGAACCCCAAGCTGGTAGCGGCCATTCTCGACGCCGCGGAGGCCCACAAAACCCGCAGCGCCGAGTTGAATGCCCGCGCCGAGAAGCTAGCTCAAGCCTAGCCCAGGCAGCCCGCTTACAGCGTGCCGGCCGCTGACTGGGGCCATGCTGGCCGCCAGGGCGTGCGCCTCCCCGACAAGGAGTGGGGTTGCCGCCGCTCCAGGCTTGCCCAATATTTCCGCCGCTACCACCGTGCCGCCCAGCCGGCCTAACCTATCTAGCCCAACCCATGACCACCCCAGTAGCCCCCACCGCTGGCCTCCCGGCCGAAAAGTCCTTGCTCACCATCCAGAAAGCGAGGGTGAGAAAGCAGCTCCTACGCGCGGAGCTCACCGAGCAGCGCACCCTGGAAAGCAAGCCCCGCCGCTTCGCCAAGCGCCTAACCGAGTAGTGCCGCGTCCCCTTGAACTACATCAAGCACAGCAGGGCCGCTCACGAGCACCTGCGCGCCCGCCCCGAGGCCAGCCCGCACCACGTTGCCCTGTACTGGGCCCTGTTCTTCGCGTGGAATGCTGACTACTTCGAAAACGGCTTCGACCTTGACCACGCGGCCATCATGCAGGCCGCCCACATCGGCAACAAGCGTACCTACACCGCTACCCTCTACGACCTCGAAACCTGGGGCCTGCTCACCTACCACCCCAGCAAGTCTAAGCACCACGCCAGCCGCTGCTACCTCACCGAGCTACCAGGGGCACTTTTGCCCCCGGTAGCCCAGCCCACCAGTGGCAAGAGTGCCCCCAGTAAAAAGCCCTCACCTGTGGCAGAAGTGCCCCCAGCGCTAGTGGCAAAACTGCCCCCGGTAGCAGCTTCACCGGGGGCAAATCTGCCACAAGACTCCTTAGTAGTACAAACCTCTTTTCAAACAGCTACTATAAACGTCGGTGGCGGCCCGAAAAAAAAAGAGGGGGAAGTCTTTTCGGGCGAAGGGTTTTCAGAAGCGCAAGTACTCGACGACAACCGAAGGACAGCGCCAGCCACCGCCGGTTTTGACGAGCCAGTACCAGCTCCCGGCCCAGCCCCCAAGACTTCGCCCAGCAACGCGAACCACGTGGCGCCCAGCCAGCGCGTCAAGCCGGCGCAGGGAGTAGGGCAGGGGCCACCGGCCACCCCCGCGCCAGGCCCCGCCGCCCGCGCCGCGCCCCGCCGGCGCGGCGGTCGGCCCCCGCGCCCCGAGTTGCCCTTTGCCGAGTCCGCGCTAGCCACCCCCGAGGCCTTTGCCGCTGCTTTCGAGGGCAGCGACTACGCCCTGGCCGACCTGCGCTACTACCACGCCCTGGTAGCCAACTGGCGCCAGGACGGCCAGCCCCCCCTACGCCGAGACTGGCAAGCCACCGCCACCAAATTCATGCTCAACGATGCAGCCGACAACCGCCTCAAACTTGCCCCAGGCACCCAGCGCCACGAGCCAGGCGCTGGCCACGCAGCCCAAATGGGAAGCGGAATCCCAGTTACTGGCTACCGTTCAAAGCGCTGGGATTAGAGACTTGGCCCGCAGCAACAGCGACGAGCTGCGCGAGATGGTGGCCGACCTGAGCCTGGGCCTAACCCGCCACCAGGCTGCCGCCGCGCCCAAGCTATTCCAGCTCCGGAATCGGCTCGGCGAGGCCACGGTGATAAAGCTGCTGGTGGTGGTGCTCAAATGCTTTTGCGACGCGGTGCGCGTGCCCGATAAGCTGAGCGCCGCCGAGCTGATAGAAACCGCTGAGGTACTGGCCGCCACCTATACCCACGACAGCATCAAGGATATGGTGCTGGCCCTGAAAGAAGCCAGGATAGGCGGCTACCGATTCTACCAGTCGGTAGACGCGGGCAAGGTGTTCGACATCGTGCGCAGCTACTTCGAGAAGAAAGCAGACTGGCTCCATGCCCAGCACCTCGACACCAAGGCCCGCAGCACCAGCACCGAGCACAGCGCGGTAGCCCAGCTGGCCGCGGCCGGCGCGGCGGTGGGCAGCATCGGCCAGCGCCTCGACCCCAGCCACCCCAACCACGAGCGCCTGCGCCGCAAGCTCACCATCACCAACGGCAAGGCCCGCCGCGGCCTCATCAGCCCCGAGCAGGCCGACGAGCAGCGGCGCCAGGTGCAGCAGGCCAACCAGCGCCAGACCCGCTCCGACTGGCAGCCCCACGAGGCCGCCGCCCGCCGCATCGACAGCCGCAACCGCGCCGAGGACCGACGCCTCGCCGACCAGTACCGCCAGCCCAACCACTAGCCCCCCATGAACCGAAGGACAGCGCTAGCTAAGCCCACCGCCCAAACTCCCCTCGACCTCTACGACCTCAGGGCCGACGAGCTAACCGCCCACATCCTGAGCTACCTACGCGCCAACGGCTTCGTGGCGTGGGCCCAGGACAACCGCGGCCGCTACAACCCCAAAACTGGCCAGTGGTACCCGCACCCCAACAACCGGGTAGGCGTGCCCGACATCATCGGCTACCGGAAGGCGGATGCTCGCTTCATCGGCGTGGAAGTGAAGGCCGGCGAGGATAGGCTGAGCCAGTTCCAGATTGACTTCCTAGACGAGTTGAAAGAGCACGGCGGCTTCCCTTTTGTGGCCTTCGACTTTGCCGGCTTCGTGCAGTCATTTGAGCGCCGGGGTCTGCGCCTGCCCATGGCCGCCACTACCGGCCCCACTACTAAACTACCGCCAGCGCGAGTACACTAGGCGCAAGGTGGGCCCCCTATTGCGGGATGCCACTCCACGAGTAACAACCATCCTTGGCCAGATTATATAGCATACGACGCACGAGTTAGTGAAGCAATTGACTCAAACCCGTAGGTGATATGGTCATCATAAGTATACGGGCAGGTTTACCGTTACCTGCTACCTTTCACGGTAGGAATCAAATTCATAAGGATATTATGTCACGTTACCTTGGTTTTTCAGAAACTCAGCAGAAACGTAGTCCAAACCCACTGGATGATTTTAGCTTGACAAGTGCTAAATTATTGCCAAATTACTTTGGAGCTATTGCACCTATAAATATTTTTCTTGGAGAGAATAATTCTGGTAAAAGTAGGTTTATGCGCGAATTAATGCGCAGTGCAGAATTGAAAGTTGTGAGTGTTGATAAAGAGTTTGCTTCCATTGAAGAAAAGCTAAATTTATTAGAACAAACTATTAGTGCTGGCAGGTATAGGTTTGCGATAGATGTACAGATTTCAATCAATAATGCTTATGCATTCAGAAATGAAAATTATTTAGCTAATTTATTTAATATCAGAAACGATGGTAATAATTTCTTTCTTGTCATCAGTGTTGGCGATATATTAGGTAGGGTATTATCATTTATGGCCAAAGTAGGGGAGAATTTAGGAGGAATTAAGTTGTTTGTAGAGTTACTATTTGAGAAAGAGTCGAATCATTTAATTGAGGAGGTCAAGAGTATATTGAATGATTTAAGGCAAGTAGGAAGGATATTTTCAGACATTTCCTCAGGCGGCATTCTTGGTAGAAATATGCATCATGAACACACTAATTATGGATACCAAGCAGCGTTTATTTTTAATGGTGGGTATTTAACATTTGACAAATTTCCCTGGGGGGAGGTATATGAGGAAGAAAAAAGAAATCAATTTTTTAGTGATGCTTTTAATTATATTAATGAAATTATTCAAGTTATACAATTTATTGGAGAAACTATAAGTGTAAAGTTGTCATCAGTTGAATCGCCAGGACCTCGAACTTATATTCCAATACTTCGAACTGCCCGTACTCTCATAACCAATGAAGGTAACCGACTTGAAAGCACTAATGACATTTTTCTACATACCACTGTCCATGATTACGACCTCAAAGACACGGGTGTGACCGTTAATACTGGCTTCAATCTTTACGATGCCATCGATACCACTCGTAATGCCCGTCATGGTGGTCGCACTAGCTTCAAAGAATTTGAGGATTTTTTATCTACTACTTTTTTCAACGGTAAGATTGTTGAAGTAGTAGCTGAACGCGTAGTAGGTGCACGTGGTGGTAATATTATTATAGCTGTTGAAGGCGTAGAGCGTGACATTCATGACCTTGGTGATGGCATCCAGTCTATTGTAATGTTGCTATACCCTCTCTTTATTGCTCCTGAAAAAGCCTGGTTTTTTATTGAAGAACCTGAATTACACCTACACCCTGGTTTTCAACGCTTATTTATTGAAACTATTAGCGCGAATAAAATTTTGCGCGATAAACACCTTACTATTTTTCTTACAACGCACTCAAATCATATCCTTGACTTTGCTCTCGACGACTCTAGCCACGTTAATATCTTTACATTCCGCCGCCGCGAAGGCATTGGTAATAAGTCTACCTATCAAATTCAACTCAGTAGCCAGCGTGATATTGATAATCTTAATGTGCTGGGTGTCCGCAATTCTTCTGTCTTCCTGGCTAACTGTAGCATCTGGGTTGAGGGTGTTTCTGACCGCCTATATTTCCGTGCCTACATTCAAGCATATATAAACCATCTGTCCAACCGTGAGAAAGATAAAATAACAGTTTCACTGTTGGAGGGCTTACACTACACCTTTTTAGAGTACTCCGGTGGCAATATCTCTCACTTCAATTTTACTGCTCAGTCTGGTGCATTCACTGCGCAGGTACTCGAAAATATTAAGGCTCTATCTATTTCCAATCGCGTTATGCTAGTAGCCGACCTTGACGATGGGAAAGATACCCGCCACGAAGCCCGTGATACCCAGCAGCACTCTGGTTTTCAATACGTAGTGCTTACTGTTAAAGAGGTTGAAAATATGCTTTCCCCACAACTCTTAGTTAAGGGTCTCAAAAAGTTATTCCGCAACCGGAATTTTGACCTTAATACCATAATTCAGACTGAGTACCGCAGTCGTTACCTCGGTACTTATCTACAAGAAAAATACAGAGGTTTTCCTGTTAGTTTTTTTGGGGGCAGCGGCACTATTGGTAGCAGTTATAAGCGTCCTCTAGCTGAGGCTATTTCCCCCTACGTGAAGTGGGAGGAGATGAGTCCTGCCGCTCAAAAGTTCACCGAAAAACTCTATCAGTTCATTATGAGCCATAATCCGCGCCTAGGCTCAAATTAATATGATTGCTAGGTATTAAGTATCTGCTGCTCGCCACCCTACTAGCCTGTGCCTCACTGTCCAACACCGCCTAAACTGCTTGCCTGCGGCCAAGTCATGCCCCCACGCAGCGCTCAGAAAGTTGTGGTGGCTCAATCGCTGCACCCACACCGTGAACGCCGTGACGGTAGCCGAGGGGATGGGTCGCCGGCCGTGCAAGAAGTGCTCCTGACGTTACAAGCCTAGCTTCGCAAATAGCCAGTCAAACGCCTGTTCCCATAGGGGGAGCTTAGGCTTGGGGAGTATTGCGGTAGTTTGGAGAGCAGCTACATCCGCTTTCTTTAAAGCAGGGTCTATAACGTACTCCTGTACCCGAAGTAGTAGGGTTGGAATGCCGAGAAACTTCGCATGGCAAATCCGATGATTGCCACCGTCGCAAATAATATATTCTTCTCCGTATTTAGCAAGGGTTATCGGCTGCTGAAATAGCTGGCTACCTTGGGAGTGGTCATGCGTATGCCGCACCATCTCGAAATACCTTTCAGATGGAAATAGGTCGGTCTCTCTTCTAGGGTTCAGCCTTTTCATCATTTGCCCCCAGGTGCCTTTGCTATATTCTTCATAAGTAGTGCCGACAACCTTACTTAGTTCGACAGCAGTTACTATTTCGGGTAAAGAGGATTTGCTGTAGTGGTTAAAATCCACAACTTCATGCAGGCGTTTAACCTTCTTGTCTTTCCAAATTTCTTCCCAAGACGCGTCGCCAATCATAAGAACAGAGTGGAGGGTGAGCATAAAACCAAGCTACGCAAGTAGCCACTAACAAAGCAAAAGCCCGCCAACTCAAAATACTGCCAGTTGTGGAAGTGCTCGTTAGTTGTCTACCCATCCTGGTCCCCAAACTGGCGTGGGTTTAGCGCAGCGTAACTCGTGCTCAGCCTTGCATTGGAGGGTGCACCTCCATTTGCGCGCCAGCGCCAAGCCGGGAAAAGCCATGAATAAGCCCCAATTCCTCCGATGGTGTCTGGTTTACTTCCTGCGCAGCCGTAGCAAACCGCTTCTACCATCTCCTTGATGTAGCAGTTGAAGTCAGTAGCTAGGCTAGGAAAGGTAATCATCCATTTTTACTGCCCGCCCATTCCTGATAGCAAAAGCGGCCGAGTGCATAGACCCCTATCTGTTTAAAACGAGCTACTACGCCAGCTAGGCCGAATACGAAGAGTTGTCCCGCACGGCTGCCACTCGTATTGAATGTCAAAGCCCCGATTGCTTATGCAGTCGGGGCTTTTTTAGTGGGCACTAGTTATGACTAGAGTAGTCAGCGCTGGCAAAAAGCTATTCTAGCTATTTGCGTGCACTAGACAGGTTGTAGGTGATAGAACCAAACAATCTGGCTGCATTCGCTTGGCGAGTGGGCACCACCGAAATACTGGGATCAACTTTACTTCTGGGGTCGTTTGGGTCAGATGAGTATACATTACTCAGACGGGTGACGCGACCTAGCGCTACCCCGGTACTCACTACAAAGCGTTGTGCCTCGCCAACCAAAATGGAGCCTCCTACGAGTATCCGCAGGCCGTCGGCCTGTGCTCCCGCGCCCAACGTACCGGCCCATGATACGTTGCCGCGCGAGTGGTGCTCAAAATGTGTGAGCACCGTTACGCCGGTATAGCTATACCATTCCGAGCCGTTTTCACGCACGATGCGCTTGCGGCGCTTATAATTCGTTCCTACCTGCATCGAATCTTCCGCTAAACTATAGGTCTCATCAACTAGCCCACTCACGTAGGGCCCCACCGAAGCACTAACGCGAAAGCGCGGTGCTATGAATAGCGTAGTGCGAACCGTCCGCTCGACTGCCCGGGGGCTTTGGCCTGGTGGATGTGCATAGTCAGCTTGCGGCACCAGCTTTACTTCCACGTCTACTTCATCCTTATCGCGTGGCACTACAATAGCATCGGGTAGGGGTGGAGCCTGCGCATCGCGTAGCTGCACAAAAGCCTCGCTCAACACCGCTCGCTCCTGCTGGACAGCAGTGCTCTGCAGTTGCGTCTGCAGCTTTTGGCGGGTCTTAGTAGCCAATTCAATAGCTTCATTGGCTTTCTGAATTGTCTCCTCAAGTAGGACCCGATGTTGTCGGTTGTGTAGGGTAGGGCTTACCTGACGGCCCCGCTGCCGCAAAGTCGCATCGTTGCTTTGTACCAAGCGGTGCATTATAGTAGTGTCTTTGGCTATTTTGGTAATCAACGCGGCCAGTGCGTCTTGCCATTCCTGTGGTGCCTCCTGCATCTCGCGAGCGGTTAGGTGCGTTGCATTCAAGCCAAACGCTTCTTGCGCAGCATTGCTGCGCTCTAGCTGGTCAGCCTTGAAGTGAGGCCAGATATTCTGCCTATAGGTAGCAGTTAGCAAGCGTATTAGTCTGCGGTCGGCTTCAACACTAGCTATAAAAGCTTGGGTTTGGGCAATATCATTATCAGTCTTCTCTCTAGCTGCTGACAGTTTCTCGTCTAGGTTAGATGTGCGGTAATCAGTAATCTCGTTGCGCAATGAGGAGTTAAAAAACGCGTCATTGAGCTTGAAAGCAGCTAATGCGCTATCTGCAACAGGCTGGTTAATTAGTTTTTTCTCACCACCAGTAGTTGACCCGCCTGTCCCAGGCGAGGTTGTTGCTGGTGTGAGACTGTATTCACGGGTAAATGAATTAACGGTAACGTTTAGGCTGTAGCGCAGCCAATTAATAGTGCTGTCAGGTCTGATTTGCAATTGATGTCCTGGCTTTACCCACATCGGAAAATCAGTGGCCGAAGTTGGATGAGAACCAAATGGATTATAAGCTATTTCCGGGTTCTCTTGGTCACTCAGGGCACGACGAGCAATACGTTCGGCTTTAATACGCTCTTTTTGCTTCTTGCGAGTAGCCTTTGCCTCCTCAATACTGAGCACGTGTGAGGCGGTAGCTGGTTTAGTACTATCACTAGTAGTAGTTTGTCCCCAAGCAAGCTGCCAGCTCGTTCCTAGCAATGCGCCTATTGTCATCAGTACAAAAAGACGCTGCTTCCTACGCGTTTGCGCTTTAGAATTTCCCTCGCGGCGTGGGTGAAAGGCGTTGACCGTTTTCTCACAGGTGTACATAAGCAAGAGAGATAAGGGGGAATGTCAGTAGCCTGATAAAGACTATGCAAATATGGCTCTCCCCTAAGGCCTTATAATCAGTGCCAGTACTGATTATAAGGCCTTATTTAACTCTCAATAAAGTGATTGTATGAGTCAATAGGTGTCTGCTTTACTTCTTTCCGTTCGATATGATGGCACTTGGATTATTCGCCACTTCTACCGGTACAAGTCCGCCCTTATCGCCGCCGAGAGAAGCTGACTTATCACACTTTAAAGCCCGATAAAACCAATTGTTTCGGCGTGTAATACATTACAGGAGAGGCCGTTTTTATTATCCAGCATCATATAAACGTCACATAAGAATAACTACCCCACCAACTCAAAATGCGGCCAGTCGTGGAAAGTCTCGTCGGCCGTTTGCCCATCCCGGTCCCAGTCGCCGCCCCACGTAACCCGTGCATCGGCCGCCCGCATCAGCCGCGCGAATAGCAGCAGCGCCGCGTTGTCCCAGTTCACCGAGCCATCGGCCTGGAGGTGGGCCACGTCCAGCGCCCAGCTAGGCCAGCGGTTGTGGTTACTGCCGCCGCCGCGCTTATACGTGACGATGCGGCCGGCCTCGGCCGCCGAGATGTCAGCGAGCCCCGCCGCCTGGCGCAGCAACTGAATCTGGTGAGGCGTTTCCCGGCCCTGGGCATATAGCGCGTCTTGCTCAGCTGGGCGGCGGTAGCCCTGCGTCACGATGGGCAGGCCCAACGCCATCAGCTTCCGGTCGCCCATCCAGCGCCCCAGCGCTACCCGGTAGGCCGCCGCCAGCTCCGGCCGCACCTGCGCCAGCCGGGCCGCCTGGCTTGCCCGCTGTTTGGCGCTCAGCTGCACCTGCGTAGGCGTGGTACCCATCGGTCAGCGCGCGATAAAAACCCCGCCCAGCGCCGCCACCGCTACCACCGTGACCCAGTTCCAGAAGCCCCGGCGGCGCGCCTTCCCCTGCCACTGCTTCACCAGACCAGCCTGCCGCGCCGACGCGGCCTTTTCTTCCCACAACGCCCGCTGCACCCCGTTGAGTGAGCGTAACTGCCCGAAGTAAGCCGTCCTGGCCGTGTCGGCCGCCGCGCGGTAGCGGCCCGCGGCCAGGGCCCACGCCGCCGCTTCCCGGCGCACCACGGGCAGCATGCGCAGGCTGTCGCGCACCTGCGCCGCCTGGGCCACCGGTAGGCAAATGGGTGAGCTGCCAGCCGGCGGGCTAGCGGGTATAGTCTGCGAAAAAGCGGCGTAGGGCAGCAGTATCGCCAGGGGTAGCAGTTTGAGCATAGCGCTGATGGTGGTAAAAAGTGGCAGAATCTTCGGCCGCCCGCGCAGCGGCGTACAGCCAATGGGCGGTGCTGTCCAGCCGGGCCGCTTGGGCACTCGCGCGGCGGGCAGCGGCTTCGGCGCCCTCGGCGGGCAGTTGCTTTGCCTGGCACCCAGCCAGGGCCGCGAGCAGCCCCCATGCCCT
>Ga0160429_1000276_pt1 | contig 58327 bp, 46 predicted proteins | sample SolpanmetagenomR_FD_108199 | JGI IMG/M metagenome (GOLD analysis project Ga0160429, IMG submission 108199) | Solar panel surface microbial communities from Lawrence Berkeley National Laboratory, California, USA - R | ecosystem: Engineered > Built environment > Solar panel > Unclassified ... | reverse complement strand
TGTAGCTTACAAATTTTTAGTAGTCACGAAAATAGTCAAGCTCAAGTGAACTTGGTCAAACTGGCTACTCGGTTAGATTCTAAAATTTTCTTGCTACACAAAATAGCTAGTCTCAGTCGATTGATGGAAGGCTACTTGGTTGAGTTGTGAAAATTGTATGCTTGTTAAAATTGTTACTCTAGTCTAGCTGAGTTGATTTGGTTAGCCACTCTCAGGTGAACTTGGTTAAGCTTGTAAAATTATATGGTTAGGAAAATTGTCAGTCTAGCTGAGTTGAGTTACTCGGCAGAGGTTGTAAAATTATATGGTTAGGAAAATTGTATGGTTCAGTAGATTGGTTAAGCTTGTAAAATTTTTATGGTTGCGAAAATTGTCAGTCTAGCTGAGTTGAGTTGATTGCTTGAGTCTCAGTAGATTAGTTGATCTTGTAAAAATTTATGATTGAAAAATTTGTTTGTCTAGCTGAAGTTGAGTTACTCGGTTAAATTTTTTAGTATGACTAAAATAGCTTGCCTCGGTAGATTGGCTAAGCTTGACTATTTTCGTGACTACTAAAAAATTGTAAGCTCAACCATTTTACTCAACACAACTATTTTCTTGATGATACAAATTTTAGAATCTACTGGGATTGATATTTTCTTGATCATACAAATTTCTGAATCTACCAAGCTTGACTATTTTCGTGACTACTAAAAATTTGTAAGCTACATTTTTAGAATCCACTGAGACTAGCTATTTTCAAGTTCATACAAATTTCTCAAGCTCAACCAATATACTCAGCTTGACTATTTTCATGTTGATATAAATTTCTCAAGCTCAAGAAGTCTACTCAACTCACCTAGATTAGATTGAATAGTATATAAGGTATTGAATATGAAATACTTAGCGCAATAGTATAATTGATTAGATGAAATAGTGATTGTGTGTTTTATGAAATATTACAAGCGTTAGAATTTATCAAAGTATTAAAAATGTATCAAGCTAAGGTCTTTAATTGTGTTCGTATAGTTAAAAATACTGAGCAAGGGTATCGCTGGATCAATTTCATGTTAGAAGACAATGTGTATATTAAATGGTATCGTGCTCAGATGGAGTTGACTGACGAAGGAGATATTCTTATTCGAGCCGTCTTTGGTTTTAAGAGGGGCACTCATCCTGATACTGTTAAGAAATGGTTTCCCACAGATTCACTTGAAATTACAGAAAATGTAGAGGATATGATTAACGAGTGTACTAGTGAAGAAAGACGTATCGTTGGTTCAACGCTAAAGCAGAAAGGAAATTATCAACCTACTCAGTGGGACAAAGATTTTGCATATGCTTGTGGACTTGGAAATGTACAAGCCTCAATGGATCATATGGAGAAAACTCATCTACTACGCTATGTCTCTGCGTTCAAGAAATTGCGTAAACACTTTTTAGCGTTACAACCGTGCACCATTCGATATACGCTAGACCAGTTTACAGAACCGAGAATTCCACAGGAGGAACTTGCAACCAAAACTATTGTTTTAATTGGAACCACTTGGCTTGGAAAAACTAACTATGCAAAAGCACATTTCAAGAATCCTGTAGTTATAAGAAGTGGAGGTGACTACTTCCAAATCAATCCTACAACTGACGGTATTATTTTTGATGACATGGAAATATGCAAGTGGACGCCTTCATATTTGAAAACTATAGTGGACTTAAAAGTGACGGGAAGGCAAAAGATTAAGTATGGACTAATTTACCTTCCTGAAGGTGTTCCTAGAATTATTATTAACCTCTGCGAGCGTCACTTTTGGCCCAAATCACTTTTTGGACAGGATGGTATGGTTTCACCCGATGCAATAAATGATTATGAAACTATTAAAGAACATATTATAATTAAGAATATCGACAAACCTCTCTATAACACCACAATGGAAGAAATTGAAAAAGACATCAATGAAAATGGAACTACACTTGGAATGCCAGGAAATCCAAATTTTAAAACTATGAAGAAGAGACGTGTTGCTCAACATCGTGACAAAAAGCTGAGAAGTCTTGTCATCTAGCAGCAAGTTACTAAATTGTAAAACAGCACTAATACAATTGTAATCTTTATATAAAGATTTTTTTAACTAACAACTTTCTATTTCTTGAATCTACTTCTAAGATGTTCACAATTATATCGCTAAAAACAATGCTGAGAAAACGAGTCAAGATTTTGAAATCAGCTTTCCCACTCACTAGATTGAGGCAGACGCCTGTTCTTCTTCATAGCTTTTGAATTTGGTCTAGTTCTTCCTACGCTAGCGTTTGCCTTACTAAACTCTTTTTCTAGTTCCTCTATAGATTTCTTAAATAGTGGTTTTGTAAAATTCTTAATTATGATTCGTTTTTCGATAGCCTCAAAATCTTCCATATTATGTGGAGGAACCCAACCATCTTCACCAAAGAGTGATTTCGGCCAAAAGGTTTCTTCGTTGTTGACAATAACAAACCTCGGTAGTCCTTCCTTGATATCGACTGAGCCATATTTTACATCATGACCACCTTGATCGGTTAAGTCGACTATACTTTTTACTGTTGAAGGTGTCCATGTATACATTTCAATATCGTCAAATATGAGTCCATCGTTTTGACGAGTAATTTTTTCATACTGTATTTTATTTTTTATAACTGCTGGATTCTTGAAATGAGCTTTAGCATAACAAGTCTTACCAAGAGAAGATCTACCAACTAAAACTATTGTATAATTTGCGAGCTCTTCTTCAGGAATTCTTGGTTCTGTAAAATCATCCAATGTATATTTAACTGTTTCCTTTCGAGGTTTTAATGATTTGAACAAAGCAGTTAGTTGCTTCATTTGAGAACAATAATGTTTAGGATGAGTTTTCAACATGTGTTCCATAGCAGACTCTATACTATCTAAGTTCCGAGCATATTCAAAATCTTTCTCCCATTGTTGTGCGTTATACTTAACTTGAAAATCACCCTTTTGCATAAGACGCGAACCGGGCATTCGAGATTGTTCATTCGTACAATACAAATATTGTTTCTCTGTATTTTCTGGAATTTCGATTGATGGTTCTCCAACAAGTTTTTTAACTGAACCGAGGTATTTGGGATGTAGGAAACCAAAAATAGCTTGAACATAAATTTTGCCGTCATTAGTTGATTCCATTTGAGCACGATACCATTTTATACTTTCACAATCTTGTAGCTTAAATAGAATCCAACTATATCCCTGGCTAATACTTTCTACAACGTGGAAGCATGTAAATACTCTAGATCGAGACATAATGAGTATTCTACTTTATTAGTTTTAGATGGTGTGCAAAAAATCACAGGTTGAATAGTGTGCGTGTTCGAAACACAAAGTCTTCAAAACTATATAAGTGTGTGTCTGTGTCATTAGATTAAATAGGTAGTTTTCTTTAAAAATTAATAGAATTTTAATATATTATCATAAAATATATGTGTTATAATAGCATATACACACACTTATAATTAAAGGGAATCTCTGTGCTATTTAGTTGGGGAAGGGAAATTTCAATTTCTTAACTTAGTTAAATATGAAAATATATTCAATAATATCATAGAAAATAGATCCTGTAGTTTTATGCAGGGAAATTATATAAACGGCACAGACACACACTTATATGGTTTTGAGGACTTTGTGTGCTTGCAAAATTATTGTCTAGATTCTTCATTATTAGTTAGATTTTTTACCATTTAGCTTAGAATAAAAATAAAGCGACACATACTATTTAGCATTTTTTTAAAACTGTGTTGTAATTTCTAGATACATTATTTGGTTGCAGGGAAATTTCCCTGCTTTAATATAATTACAATATTATCTTTAAACTGTGTCTTTCCTACCCATTGATTTTTCTATACTGGTCAACCATATTTTCCAAGTTCACCTGAGACTAGTCAATCTACTGAACCATACAATTTTGTAATGGTTAAAAAAAAATCCAAGCTGAACCGGTACTCAGCTAGACTAGCTATTATCATGTTGATATAAATTTCTCAAGCTCAACCAAGCTTGACTATTTTCGTGACTACTAAAAATTTGTAAGCTACATTTTTCTGAATCCACTGGGACTAGCTATTTTCTTGATCATACAAATTTCTCAAGCTCAATCAAGACTTGTCTAGACTGATAATTTCATGAACCACAAAAATTTTACAAGCTCAACCGTGTAGTTCAACTCAGCTAGAGTAGCTATTTTACTAACCATAAAAATTTTACAAGCTTAGTCAATCTACCGAGGCAAGCTATTTTAGTGATGGTAAAAATTTGTAAACTCAACCGTGTAGTTCAACTCAGCTAGAGTAGCTATTTTACTAACCATAAAAATTTTACAAACACAACCAAACGACTGAACCATACTATTTTCTTGATCATACAAAATTTACTCAACTCAGTTAGCTTGACAATTTTCGTGACTACTAAAAATTTGTAAGCTACATTTTTAGAATCACCAAGCTTGACAATTTTCTTGACTACTAAAAATTTGTAAGCTACATTTTTAGAATCTACTGAGACTAGCTATTTCCATGACTACTAAATTTTGTGAGCTCAACCAATCTACTCAACTCATAGCTACTTAAAATTTGTAAGGTACATTTTTAGAATCACCAAGCTTGACAATTTTCGGAACCATTCAATTTTCTCAATCTACACAGACTAGCTAGACTAGGTATTTTCTTGATCATAGAAATTTTAGAATCTACTCAGACTATTTTCATGTTCATACAAATTTCTCAAGTTGAACCAGTTTACTGAAACTAGTTATTTTACTAACCATACAAATTTCTCAACCTCAACTCAATTCAGCTAGACTAGGTATTTTCTTGATCATACAAATTTTAGAATCTACTGAGACTAGCTATTTTCTTGATCATACAAATTTCTCAAGTTCAACCATTCTACTCAACTCAACTATATTATCAAGCATACAATTTTTAGAATCTACTGAGCTTGACAATTTTCTTGACTACTAAAAATTTGTAAGCTACATTTTTAGAATCTACTGAGACTAGCTATTTTCATGATCACACAAAATTCTCAAGCTCAACCATTCTACTCAACTGAGCTTGACTAGCTTTTTCATGTCCATAAGAATCTACTGAGCTTGACAATTTCGGAACCATTCAATTTTCTCAATCTACACAGACAGCTATTTCTTGTCTACTAAAAATTTCTGAATCTACCCACCTTGACTATTTTCATGTTCATACAAAATTTACTCAACTTATATACCTTGACTATTTCATGTTGATACAATTTTTCTCGATCTACCGAAACTAGTTATTTTCATGATCATATAAATTTCTCATGCTCAATCATTTTACTCAACACAACTATTTTCTTGATGATAGAAATTTTAGAATCAACTGGGCTTGATACTTTCATGATGATATAAAATTTACTCTACTCAGTTACCCTGACAATTTTTATGTTGATACAATTTTCTCAATCTACTCAGCTTGAATATTTTCTTGATGATACAAATTTTAGAATCCACTGAGACTAGCTATTTTCTTGACTACTAAAAATTGTAAGCTCAACCAATCTACTCAACTCAGCTAGACTAGCTATTTTCATGATCATATAAATTTCTCAAGCTCAACCAGGTAACCAGATTGACAATTACATGAACCATAAAAATTTTAGAATCTATCAAGTAGCCAGACTAGCTATTTCATAATTACAGGATTAGGAATTCATTCTGATTAACAAGAGAATATTTTAATATAACCAATAATTTTAATATATAACCAACAAAGTAAGAAAAAGAATTAAAACGGTCAAAAATAATAAAGTCATAAAATCAAGCGTCAACTGTAGATTCATGCATTCAAACTTCAACTGATCATTGTGGATTCTTGCTAGAATAAGTTTGTCTCTTTCATCTGTATCATCGTTCAAATAGTGGTTTGCCAAACTCATTGCTCTCTTGTCTTTGTTTTTGAAATGTTCTTCAACATCAACTAACTTCAGTGTGGAAAAAACATCCGTCCAGATTGTTGACGGTACAATGACAAAAGAAACTGGTTGAATAACTAGATTGTTTAAATCTCCCCATTCATCAACAATCCTCTTTTCAACCGGTAGAGTGTTCCATATGATATCAATCTCCTCCTGATCAGTCAATTTAAAAATGTATACACCAGACTCAATTTCGTAAATTCTATCATAGTAGAACATTTGTATTTGGTTAAAATCTCCCTTTCTACAAACCAGTTGACATGGTCCACCATTCCATGTAGTATTTTTGGGATCAACCACATCCACACCAGGACTCCATAGCTTGCTATCCTTGATGCAACGACTGCGACAATATAGTTTTAGAGTAAACGAACCCAATTCAATATCGTGACCAGCATCTCTCGGAGTACACGGTATAGATGCAGTAAAAATTTTCAATCTCTTCGAATAACCAGGAATTACTTTACATACATTGATAAACTCACGATCTGCTATAGTCTGAAGAAGCAAATCTGTCTCTCGACCAGCATCATCCACTTTGTATGTTGAGACTTCGCACGCCAACACCTCTCCTGCTTGATTAGGCTCCTCCGGATACAAAATAAAACAGCTTCCCGTATCAGCATCCAATTTGATTTCATCAACATAGTCTCCACAGTCACTAGGATTCGGTTGTCCGTTATACTTCACCAGCACTGCTGCAACGTTTGTTGGATACGCCGTCATGATTTCGAGTCAACTGCCGATTGCAAAGCTGAGTCGGCTAGATATAGGAGAATGGACGATATGGGATTGGATCCTGTTAGCTGTTATCTTGGCAGGTGGCATATTTTTAATTACAAAGATATCAGTATTCGTAATCCTTCTATTTCTGTTTACTGTAATTGTACTTTTGTTTAGTGATGAGAAACTCTACCTTTGGAATAAATCAAATTTTTGAGGAACTGACTAGATTCCTAAATTTTGAAACTAAGTTGAATTATAAACTAGTTGAATTATAGACTTGATTTTTTATGTTTGTTTTTTACTAACCAGAATTAGGAAATCGAATTAACAAAAATAAAATTAATAATAGAAAATTATAATTACAAGAAAGAATTGGTTATACATTTTTAACAACCACCAAGTAATAAGAAAAACCAACAAATAAAAAAAAGCATCAAAAAATACAACCCAAAAAATCAAACAGAATCAAGCATCATCTGAGAATCTAACATTCTTTGAATTTGGTTTAAAAAACACTTCGCTTGGAAATGAACGCTTTTCACCATCGACTTCACTTTCTCCATCTTGTGCAGGGAAGCTTTCTGGCTGGCGAGTCTCATCGTCCATTTCAACAATCTCAAGATTGCCGCATTCATCATCATCAGCTTCATCGGCACTATTTTCTCTCGAACGTTTTCTAGATGGCTCGCCATCCTCAGTTTCACTCCTATGTCTTTCACTTAGATTTGTGAACATTCTATACAACCGTTCTACTGTAGAATTTGCTTTATCCGATATAGCTCGATATTCGGCAACAGTTAATTCGTTAACTCTCCTCAATTGCTCATTCTGGATTCTTGCTTGAATAAGTTTGTTTCTTGCATCCATGGCATCGTTCAAATAATAGTTTGCCAAACTCATTGCTCTCTTGTCCCTTGATTTAAAATGCTCTTCGTTAACCAATCTCAATACAGGAAAAATATCCACCCAATTATACGATGGAACAATTGCATAGGACACTGGTTGAACAACCAAGTTGTTTAAATATCCCCAACCATGATCATCAATTCTCTTTTCAACTGGTAAAGTGTTCCATATAATGTCAACCCCAGCACTTTTGTCTGTCAACTCAAAAAGATATACGCCCGACTGAATCTCTGAAATATAGTCGTAGTACATCATTTGCACTTTCCCGTAATCCCCTTTCCTACAAACCATCTGGCACGGTCCACCATTCCAAATCGTATTTCCTGGGACGTAGTCAACGCTAGGACTCCACAGCTCCTTATTCTTGATGCAACGACTTCGGCAATAGATTCTCATGTTTAGTGAACCCAGTTCCACATCAAACCCAGAATCACCCGAGGTGCACGGTACAAACGCAGTAAAAATTTTCAATGTCTTTGAATAGCCAGAAATCAGCTTACACACATTGGTGAACTTACGGTCTGCTATAGTTTGAAGAACCATATTAGTTTCATGACCAGAAGCATCCACTTCAAATGTTGAAACTTCACAACCCAAAACTTGTCCCGGTTGTTGAGGTGACTCTGGATACAAAATGAAACAGCCAGAGGCATCCTTAGGTAGCTTCACATAATCAGCAACAACTGCGAGAGCGGCGACATTAGAATCATCTTTACCAGACTGCGCCAGCTTTTGAGACTTGACAAGCACTACTGGAATACTAGCTGAATATGCTGCCATGATTTCGAGTGAACTGCCGTTTGGAAAGTTGAGTCTCCTAGATATAGTTGGCTAGACAATAGGTGATTGTATAATAACTAGTTCAATGATAAATGTTATCTTCGCAGGTGTCACTCTGAACAATGAATTATGAAAACAATAGACAATAGATTGCGAAGCAGTAAACAGGTGATAAGTACGTTTAAGATTAAATTTTCTAAACTTAAACTCTAGGGCATGAAAGCTGTAGAATTTGATTTGTCATGTGTCACTTGTCAAACTTATAGACTTTGGTATATTTTCGAACCTTGATTTTACTTAAGCAATCCAACACCAAGACACGCGGTATATGAAGTGGCAACATTTGATGCTCCTCATAAAACAATTCTGAATTTTTCATTATAATACAATCTGTAAACACTGTAATTTTTTTGTAGTCTAGTACACTTTCAACGTATAGCGGATTAACTAGAATGTCTTGCAACCACTCATAAACTTTGTTAACATGTTTCGATATTATAATCGTGAAGGGAAATATTTTTTCATGCCGAGGAATTTTTGCCACAGACAAGGATAGCTCTGTCATTTCAGGGAAAATACTGTAGAGTCGTCTCATATATTCTAGAGTTGGTGGATACATAGACAACAAGTCAAAGAAGAGCTGAAGCTTATTTAAACAATAGACTTCCCATTTGAAAATATCTCTCCAAGTTTTAAACTCCTCTAAAATGTCTAATAAATCATTTTGTTGAATAGTAGAAGCAGATTTTTGTTGCAGAGTACTAGTATTAATGTTGTGACCCTTGATTACTTCAAAATTGCTTTGTTGAAAAGTGATTGGATGAAAATTTCCTTCAATGCTTCTACCCACAAATTCCACTTGATATTCTCCGTCGGTGGTTTTGTATCCCAAGCAGACGATCCACTTCCAAGTTTGTGACAAAATTTCATCTCGGCTAAATCTACCAACTCGTAAACTTTGGAAACTCATAATGGATGTTTGTAAGGTTGTGAAAATAGTTTATACTCCAAATTTGTCTATTGAAGAGAAGACAGATATTAAGCAGTTAAATTTTGAACTAAATACTACATCAAATAATATCATCATCTTATATAGAGATCCAACAGGCCAATATTTCCGTAAAGATATAAAACTGTTTTAGTTTCGTGAAACGCTCTGAAGTTTTAGAAAGCAAAATTTTTAGAAAGCAAATGAGGCTGAATCAGGATTGAGACAAGCTACCGGATTAACGTTTTTGGCTAGGGACAACTTTCAGACAATGGCTTGAGAACAAAGATAGATTAAGTTGACGTGTGACAGGTCGTATTGAGATTATAGAGTATATAAATCGCTTACAGATCAGAGTTGAGCAATAACGTCTTGGTCTACCAAGTAGGTCTACCAAGTGAACTCATCTAGTTTAAAGATTTTTTCAAGCAACTTAGTTTTCATGTATATGCCATACAAGATGCGTGATTCTAGAGCATCACTGGTTTGTGGATTCGTAACGATTGGAGGATTATTGGTTGTTTGCATCGTTGTACTCGTTTGTCTTTTGGCAGAGAGAAGTGGATATAACGTTTTGCCCAGAGCACGCCCGTCAACTAGAATGGATAAAGTTACATTGGATACACTTTCAAGAGATTTGTTTTTTGTATGGGAGGATGGTCATTTCAAGAATTATCATGAAGAGAGGAAATTGTGTACTCTTGAGGTTGAGAGAAATTATTCAGTCCGTGTGGATGGAAGACTACCTTTTGATGGAGTGGATTCTTGTAAGTATTTTGAAGCTGCAAACGAGACGACACAAATGGGCTCTGAAGGGTATGGTAAAATTCATGCTCCAAGAACGGTATACTTTAATGCAACATCAAGCGGAGTGTATATGGTTCAGCTGGCTTCTACGGGCTGGTTTCGTGGCTACTTATACACAATTTCGGTTAAGCAATCTTTTGAAGATTGTAATTGCACAACCACCCTCTCGACTCATTCGTTCATGTCCGATTTTCATCAGACAGCTAATATGATGGTAGGATTGAGTGCTGGCGATGTATTTTTTGTAGAGTGTGAGGATTATGGAGTAATATTTGAAAAACTTATCATGAAGATTTTTAAGCTGCATGGCTAATTTGTATTTCTTGTTAAATTTCATTTCTTATTGTCTTATATTAAATGGGTTCATGATTTACAACTTACTGTCTATAATTTATAACTAAAAATGATCCTATTCCTAAATGCGATTATATAAAGCAGTAAAAAATAATTCTATCAACATTTTTTAATCTTTATATAGAAAAGCACAATCTTGCATAAACATTTTTGTAATTTTATAAACATGGACCGTTGTTTGAAACTGTATATAGCTTTACTATTACTAGATTTTTATTCTGGGTTTGTTATTCAAACTGGTGGGGAAGAGTTTGTAGGGTTGAGTTCAGGCGAATATCTAGAGAAGAAACAACTTAAAAGCGAAATAGAATTAGAAAAGGAAATTCAGGAAGAAATTATCCTAGAAAATATAATTCAAAAGCGAGAAGCTGAACGAGACGAGAATCTTGGAGCTAATTTTACAACTACAGATTTTTCTACAACTATAGATGCTAATTCTCAAGATGGTAATTTTCAATATTGTAACTGTCAAGATGGTAGTTTTCAAGCCGGGGATGTAGAGGAAGGTAATTTTACAACTACAACAGAGCAGCTTCGAAGTTTAAAGGATCTTACAAAGTCAAAAGTTGACAAACATAAAAATAGACCTATTTGCTTACTAGAAGCAGATGAGATATATTATGCTAAGCGTGATATGAGGTTGAATTTTAAAGGAGCAGGCAACTGTCCATATGTTGTACCAGGCAATGAGACGTTGATTAGAAAACCTGCCAAGTATCAGAGAGGTCTTCATTCTAATATAGTCTATTTTAATATAACATCAACTGGAATTTATATAATTGAACTGAGCCTTCAAGTGTATCATGATCGATATAGAACTTTTGATGTTCACATAAAAGGTGCTAACAACAAGAAGGGGATATTAGCACAATTTGAATTAACTGTAAATTCATATCATACCGTTCAAACTATTCTTGCATTTCAGGAGGGTGATATATTTTTCGTAAAATCAGAAACTCCCGGCACCTCGTTTGTTATGTCAAAAATGAAAATCTTTAAATTATATCCTGAATAGTCTTGCAACCAATTGGCATTCAATATAGAATTGTTATCAGCAAAGTCTACTTACCTCATCCTTCATCTTAATCAAGACATTGTTTTAATCATGCTTTAATCATTGGGATCATTATTCCAATTGAACAAATACAACTATATAAAGGTTATTGTTTGAGCAACGCCTCAACTCAGTTTCGTAACAGTTTGTGTAAAGTAATAGGACGTAAATCCTGCTATACTTATTTTTTAACGAGATGGATAAAGTAAAGCTGATTGAAAGTATTATTCATAAACCAAGTATGGTTAAACAGTTTGTAAAAATGAGCGATGTAGAAAACCAGCTTGAGGCGAGTATTCCGTTTTCAAAGATTGATTCAGACATTGGATCAAGTATACCGTATTCAAAGATGTTGGACAAAAGAAGAGTTGGCGCAGCGAATAGGAGGTCTTGGTTCTATCGCATGTTTTGTGGAGAGGCTTGTAGAACAATCGTCTGCATCACTGTGTTTGCAATAACAATTATTACTATACGGGGTTTGGAGGTAATGCTTGAACAGTTGGATGATAAGCTGAATGTGTTTAATCAACAGGATTACAAATACATGTGTAACATGGATGTACCAGTTATACGGTATAATATTAAATATGATGGACGGATGCCATTTGAAGGGTCAGAAAATTGTCCATACATACAAGAAGCAAATATTTCGTTGATTGATACAAGGGCATATGAGACTGATGATGTTGGGCTTCCGGTTTACTTTAACGTTACAGAAAATGGAGTTTATGCAATTGAGTTTACAACTAGGCTGCTTAGCCTGATATCATCTTACTTTGAAATTCATATTGAACAAGTGTTGAATGGTGTACCTAACATTGAGTTGGCCGCCTTTTCTTTTGTAAAAGATGCTAGACAAACCCATCAAGCAATTCTTGCACTACGTACGGGAGATGTATTTTTCTTTCACATGATAGCAGCTATGGTTGCAGTTGACAGGCCAAAAGTGAAAATTCTTAAACTATTCAACTTGCATGACCCAGATCGTGATAGTAATTAGTTTTTTTTGTAAAATTTAGTTTTGTAAATGTTTTATGTAAAATGATTTATGTAATTATGGGTTGGTAATTTTATGAACTATTAAAAATCGTTTCTATATAAATCAGCTCTTCCTTTTTGTTCTTCACCTTAAGGCTCAACTTGGAAAAAGGGAATTCACGTCCAAGTCTCTCATTAACAATATAGTCAGTTGATGTGACTAGAAAGTGAATTCCCTAGACCAAGTTCAGGATTCGAACCTAAATCTCTTGAATCAATACTCTAGAATCGAATTCACTAGTGGAAGCGAACACACAATCTCTAGAATACAACTCAAGCACTCTACCATTGAGCTAACTTGGCTTGTTTATCTTGACTAGCAAATGGTGCTTGTAAGTTAGCATGAATTAAAGATTAGTTTGAAATTGAATTATATACTCTTGAAAAAAATCTGCCAAGCTCAGGATTTGAACCCGAATCTCTAGAGCTATATCACTCGTTTCAGCACATACTGAAAACTCAAGCGTAACTCTAGCGCTCTAACCATTGAGCTAACTTGGCTTATCTGTTTCAAGGAGTAAATTGTGGTTATAAATTATATGGTGCGCAGTGATGTTAATGATAAACAATAAACCAAGACAACCCATTCCGATTTGTATTTGTATATTACATTGAATTCATCAAACTATATTCAACCATTTCATGTTCCTAGATAATTATATATAAGGCAGAAAAATCTTTACTAGATTAGTTCTCTCTAAACTAGCTCTCTAGTCTAATTTGACAATAGAAGTCAGTTGTTTTTTAGACCAAGAAAATGTATAACGTTTTTAAAATTTTTATAATTTTGATTTCGCTAAAATTTTTATATGGGTTCGACATCCAGCCATATATAACTAAACAACCACCCACAGATGATTATACAAACTTCAAGACGGAGAGATCTAGGGAATTGGAACCAGAGGATCATGCAGAAACAAGAGTTGTGGATTACAGAGAAGCAGACACAAAGGATTACGGGGACGTTGTATCAAATAAGGCAAGGAGGCATAAACATAATCATAGACCAGTTTGTCTGCTAGAGGCAGAAGATTTCTTCTACGCAGAACGAGATGTAAGGTTGAATTTTAAAGGAACAGACAAGTGCCGATATATTATACGCGCAAACGAAACTTTGATTGGAAAACCAGTTCAATATCAAATAGGTCTTCATTTCAATACCGTCTATTTTAATATAACATCAAGTGGGGTTTATATTATTGAGTTGAACTTGCTAGCGTACCATGATAGATATAATACTTTTGAGGTGGATATTAGAAAGTCGCATAAGAAAAACGGAATACTTGCTAGGTTTGGATTACACACAAATATGTATCAAACGGTGCAATCAATTATTACCTTCCTCAAGGGACAAATATTTTTCATAAACTCAGAAACTAATGGAATGAATTTTGAACAGTCCAAAATGAAGATTTTCAAATTACACTCCTTGTGAGATTTTTAACTGTAATTTTAGTATTTGTAAGCTTGAGTAGTAATTTGTAAGCTTGAGTAGTAATTTGTAGGCTTGAATAGTAATTTGTAAGCTTGAATAGTAATTTGTTTGTCAGTTTTAATAGTAAGTTTGAATTTGTGTTTGTAATAAATTTACTTTAACTACTATTACCTCGTTGTTACTAACCTGTAAATCTAAATCTCTAAACTGATTGTCATAGTTCCATTGTCATCTTATCACTTGACACAATTGCTATTCAACTCAATCGAGTTCAATCAACTATTATTCTATAGACTTATCTAAACCCAGCCATTGTTCTACCTAACAAAAACCCTGGTTGGATATAAAACTACAATAGTTTCCCCAATACTTTAATAGTGTCTAGTACAAGTCTCTGTTTTAAACAAGTCTTTGGTTTGTGTTTAAAAATGGTTGCACCTCAGTCCTTGCAAATGGATAAGCCAACAATTGTCAAGAAGCTCAACGTTAGAGAAAATTTGTTGGAAACAGGAATACCTTACAAACAGATGTTGGACAAGAGGAGAGCTGAAAGAAGTGACAAGTACAGATATCGGGCCACTCTATTTTTGTTGGGCGTTATAGTTGTTGTGCTGTTTGTAGCAATATTTGTGATTCAAGATCTTGGACATGGACTGAGAAATTTAAACAAGGCATGGAAAAATGCATTTCAAGAAGAGGATAAAATCATATGTAGTATGACGCTCCCCGTTGACCACTACACGATTGAGTTTGACGGGCGAATGCCGTGGAAATTAGAATATTGTCCATACGTAGAAGCAGGTAACGAAACATTACTAGATACGAGTGTATATGAAGACGCCAAACCCGTACAAGTAAATTTTCCAATCTACTTTAATGTAACACAAAGTGGTATTTATATGATTCAGCTGTCTGTCAGATTGCTTGCCGGTTCAGTTGAAACTAATTCGAATAATTATGAAATTGATTTACTAAAACCAATGTATAATGGCGAACCAAGAACTGGGTTGGGTGCATTCACTTTTAACATTGATCGTGAGCACTCTGAGCAAGTTATTGTTAAATTGAAGAGAGGAGATTTGTTCTACCTTCATATGGTCCAAGCAATGGTTATTGTAAGAGAACCAAAATTGGAGATTCTAAAATTGTATAATTTGAGTGATAACTAAATCATTGTTTAACTGGTAGAAATATAATTCTGTTTTAGAATAAAATGTAACGGTATTGGGTTATGATGTTAAATTAGAAATAGTATTTTCATTGTTGTAGTAACATGTTATGATTAAACGATTCCTATATATATACTTGTACACTTTTTTAATCCTCAGTTATTGCTTCAATATCGTATTAGCGTTGGTTACTTAGAAATATCAGTTAGTTTAGGAAAACTTGATGAATAAGCTTGAAACACTTTCTAGAGCTAGTTTAGGAATAAACAATTCTTTAAAAATGTCTGATGAAAGCCAGATGGATAGTGAAATGGAGAGTGAATATGATAGTGAGTTGGAGTATGATGTTGACAGTGATTTGGAGTTGGGTATGAAAATGGATAACTTTGAGTCTGCTATGGAACATATTAAAACTCATCACATTTCATACTATGTGGAGCATATGAAAGAGTTGTCTAAATATTTCGGCACTAAGTTTCATAGAGATGTTGTACAGTATAACATGGACCAATTTACTAAACCCAAAATTTACGACGAGATACTGAAAACTAGAACAATAATTCTAGCAGGTCCATCAGGATATGGAAAGACTTGCTATGCTATGGCTCATTTTAAAAATCCTGTAGTTATTTGTAACAGAGCAGATTATGCGAAAATTAACAACGATACTGATGGTCTGATATACGAGATGGATATGTACGACTTGTCAGTATCTGAAGTTAAGAATATTACAGACTTATCCATCAACTCGTTTCAAGAGTTTGGACAAAATGAAAGAGTCTTATTGAAAGCAGGACTACCTAGATTCATTTGTGTTACTTTAGAAGACAACTTTTGGCCGACTACTCTATTTAGTGATCGTGGATTAGTTAAACAGAGTTCAGAGGATGACTATAATAGCATTAGACGAAGAGTCGCTGTTGTAGAAGTTTTTAAACCACTATTCGACAAGACTGTTAATGCTATTGAACAAGATTATAAGCTGTCCAACTCTAGTGCTGGTGTATCAAAAACTAATAGTGTAATTTTACTAGTTTAAAGGAGTTGAAGTAATTTGTCAATATATATATTTTAAACATGATGATATTTTATTTCTTAAATCCTTTACCAAATTAAAACTAAATATAAGACATGATTAGATGCAAGTTAAAAAATAAAATACATTTCAAAGATAAATTAAAAATACGCCATCAAAAAAATTGTACTACAATCGACAAATGTTTGGATACATTATTTTTTACAAGCTAGAACAGTTCTTGAAGACTGTGTTGGGTAAATTTGACCTGCCTCGTCTGGGTAAGCATCGATAAATTTTACAACAAGATTATCATTTCGAGTTACCTTAGCCATAAAGAATCTAAAGGCAGCATCCTGAATTGTATAATATTTACCAATGGACTCCTCAGTTTCACAATGAAATTGATATATCCCATTAACTAAAAAATCTTTTGTTTCGGGTTGAGCGTTTGGGTATGGAATATTCTTAGCACGAATTTGATACCTCTCCACATATCTAGACATTTTTTCAGACGAGGTAATAACGGGAATGAATGTTAGGTGAGGTACATGTTGAATACACAACTCTTGAAAAAGTCTGTATATACAATCCTTCTCAATTTCTAGAGTCATTCTATTTTGCATCATTGCAACAATGTAATCATAAATCGGAATTGACATTGGATGACGATCGACATACACCTCTCTTGCTTCTTGATTAAGCCAGCATTTAAATTCTTGATCCAAACTGTGAACTGTAGCTCCCTCATAGTGAGGTATCATTTTGCATTTGTTAAATTGAGTGAAACGTGAAATTGTTTTTCCGTTCGGAATAGCATCGACAACATTGTTATTAGCGATCTCGTTCTTATTCACCCCCTTATCCATAGAATCAAAGTATCCAGAGTAAAAGCTATCAACGACAAATTTAAACTTATTCCTAACCCATGAGCAGTGTGTCTCAGAATCTACAGTCAACTTATGTAAGATGTCATCATACGTTACATACGGTTGGTTACACCATTCAAAAAAATCCAACGTAAACCCGTTCCGCTTTGAGATGAACGTAGTCTTACCAGTACCAGCTGGTCCTTCGAAGCAAATGATTTCAGGATTTCGAAACTGACGCTCTGCCTTCCTCACACAAGATACTGCCTCCCAAACTATGTTGATCTCTTCGTCCGTCAGCCGTGGTGTACGGTTAAACAGCATGTCGTTGTTTGGATACATAAAGTCCTCCAGAAGATTGTAACACGGACTCTCGTAATCAGAAATAATTACTGCATTATCGCCCAACTTCATCTGCACCAACCGTAAGTAGACATCAAACTCCCTTGGAAGATCTCGCACTGTATTCACGTAAACGACTGGAGTAAACCGTGGAGAAGTCATGTTGTTTAGAAAACAATGTGTGTTCAATCAGAAAATAACTTTACTGAAGTGATTGACTGTGCTTGTCAGTGAGGAGGTTTTATACTGATAAGAACAATAGACAATAGAGTAATTGTTTGGCGACAACAATAGAGTAATACTTTGATCCGTAGTCAGTGTTGACGATAACAACGGGTAATGTTAACATCCTGGACTGAAGTAAAGTCTCCCACACTATTTGCGCTTGAGACAAGCCTTCCTTAACTAACTTCAGATCAGTAGATTTTTCTGTGTCACAAATAAAAAGGGTTGTTGATTTTTTAAAAAAGAATTCTCCAGATTGCATAACTATTTAACCAGTGATACAATTTGAAGAATTCCATGTCAAGCTCAGGATTCGAACCCAAATCTCTAGAGTGTGCACACCTCGCAGTATTCCCCGCAATTAACGGTACAACTCTAGCGCTCTAACCATTGAGCTAACTTGACTTGTTTGTTACAAATAGTAAATTATAAATATAAACTAAGTAAGTAATTGGTGAGATGATAAAATAGTTGTCTAGACGGCTTCACTATATTTTTGAAACAATCTAGAGAACTATGTCAAGCTCAGGATTCGAACCCGAATCTGTAGAGTATAGACTCTAGTGCTCTACCAATTGAGCTAACTTGACTTGTTGATGGTGTACAGCAATTTGTATTCATAAGCTGAATGGTAGGGCTATTAGTTTTCTAAAAAAAGGAAGGCACTTTCACTTCACCTAGCGTTGACTCAATGGAGTGGAAGTATCTTCCTTTGGTCAGGCTCAGGATTCGAACCCAAATCTCTTGGACAGTACTCTACAGATTGTGAGTTACCTACTGACTTTCCAGAACGAAGCAAGTATTCATCAGAGAAGTTAATCCACAACCTCTAGTTTACAATCCAAGCGCTCTAACCATTGAGCTAACCTGACTTGTATGATTGAAGTACGAAATTGTGGTTATAAATTAATAGGTGTAGTCATACATTGAATATGATAAGTAAAAGTATGATAAGAAGTACTTAGTTAATTCGCTGGTAGATGGCAGTACTGCAAGTTTTCGTGGTTTTTAAAAAACAGGTCCCCCACCCCATACCAAAGTTATTGGACTGAGATAGAGAGCCTGTACGTCAAGCTCAGGATTCGAACCCAAATCTCTAGAGGTGCTGCACTCGGTACCGCAGGCTCACAACTCTAGCACTCTACCATTGAGCTAACTTGACTTGATTACTGCAACGCATAAATTGTGCTTGTAAGTTAATATATATTTTAGGCCCATAGAAAAAGCTTCGCCGCCACTTCCAGTATTTTGGAAGACGGCAGTGAAACTTTAGTGTCAAGTTCAGGATTCGAACCCAAATCTTTAGAATTGTAAACTCTAACACTTTACCATTGAGCTAACTTGACTTGATCGGCTTCAGTAGAAGATTGTGCTTGTAAGTTAATATATTAAATACATATAGAATAAAAAGTTTGCCAGGTGTGGGATTCGAACCCACGCACTTGTTACAAGTACCGGAGCTTAAATCCAGCGCCTTAAACCACTCGGCCAACCTGGCTTGCTGATAATGCAATGGAAAGTTGCATGATAGATAGAATGAATTGTATTAAAGACAGGAAGATGATAAAGGTTATGTGGAACGCCATATTGAAAATGATAAGCCTTAGTTTATTAGGCTAATTAAAACTAGCCATGTTTTATAGTCCAATTACTTACTGCTAGGCGGCGGTAGTTCCCGACTCTCGCGTAAACTAACAAATTAATAAGGCTGCAAGATTAGGGTAGAAGATAAGCTATCACGCACACCTGTTGTCTAGCCAAAGTAAACAAGTTCAAAGATTAAGAAAGTCCGGGGTCTAAAGAGTAACATTAGCTACGTGACTGATAACACGACTTGAACACCTGCATCCTTCTTTGCAAGTAAACAAGTTCAAAGATTAAGAAAGTGCCAAGTCTAAAGAGTAATCATGAATTACGTGACTGATGACATGTTTTTGTTTGATTGATAAGGCTAGACTCGTTAATCTTGCAGCTGTCTAGATAAGGGTCTTGAATTTCGTAATTAGTCTAGTCTCATTGCTTATCTGTAAACCTATACCATATGACAACCTATAATTATGATAGGTTTACACATAACAATGGGAGATAAGACTGATCAATGGGGAATAACAAGGATGATGTAACAGATGTAACAGGATCTGCTGTGGACTTTCACTTGTTTACCGATCAGCTTATCTTTCTAATTTGACGTTATCACTGTTTGCTATTCAATTTATGTCTGCCCTTGAGCTTATCATGTTGTTGACAAGCGACGTGTTCTTATTACTGAACTTTGATTATTTACATTATTATTTTGTTGTATATAAGATAACGTTCGCATAGCAGTGATATCATTATCAGTTCAGCTTTACAGCAGTTCTATTCTACCGTCAACGAAGCAACATGCCGATCCAAAAGAGTTCTCACCGCAGAGTCAAGCTTATTACAGCTGGTAAGTGTTATTTCCTAGCCTAGTATTAGCCTTTAGACTAGTATTACCCTAGCTAGAATTCTACTTTCACTTTACCAGTAACCCAATCAACTTTTTAACTAGCCATTCTAAGCCATTTCTTGATTTCCATTGTAAAGTATAGCAAATGCTAATACCATGTTAATTTTAAAATTCTTATCGTAGTTCGAATCCCGTCCAAGTTAGAGGCAATGTTTCTTGGTTCGAATCTTGTTTGTGTGATATGAATGCTAGAGTAAAGCTAAACTATTCTCTTTTCTAATAGATGTAGTCAAGGCTTGCTGTTTTAACGATGCCGTAATGAGTCTAGTGGATCATTCACGAGGGATAAAAAAGGGAGATGACAATAAGTGGTATCGCTTTGAGGAGAAGAGATTTCTTTTTGAAGAATCTATCTTGCAATCGGAGATTGAAACGTCTGGTGAAGCAGGGATATTTAACACAGGATCAAACGATGCTGAAATGGAATGTGATACTAAGCTTGCTGAGATTTCTATTGAGCCCAAAACTACAAAGACTGCTTCTACGATGGCTACTATTGAACCTTCAACTATGGAAGGAGTCGCAATGAATGTGATTTCCTTTCAAGATTCGCGGGGCAAACCCCGTTTGGTGGCTAAAACTCAAAAGCAACATCGCCCAAGTACATCACACGAAGTTACGTTTTACATGACATCGATCAATATAGAAGTTGTGACAACTCTAACTGGAACTGCGATAAAGGTCACAGGAGAAACAACTGAGAGTGCAGCTAAGCGATCACCTCCGGTCCAGCTTCCCACTCCTCAGGGACAGTTTGGTAACTTCAATTTGCCTGTTGTTGGAGACTGTTCTCGTACTCCGTTTCGTAAACAATCTGTGTTTGGAGTTAACACTAGTACTTGTGTTTCACCACCACCAAATGTTGCACCTTTTGGAAGTCAGATTTTTACTCTGGGTACTGCTCCAAAGGAGACAAAGAAAGTTGTTGTAGCTGAACCAATGGAAGCAAAGAAGGTTGCTCCAATCAAGCATAAACTACAAAACGGAGATGTTGAAAGATTTTTGGCAAACGTTGAACAAAGCAAAAATGTTACTGTCCAGAGGGTAGTTCCAACAATCCAGCCGAAAGTTAGTTCAGTAACCCAATCAAGTGAAGCTGTTGAAACAATCCAGATGAACAAAGTGACTGAGACAACCAAAGTTTACATCAGAGATGTAGCAAAGCAGATTGGTTTGGCGAGGTTTACAGCTTTCCAAGATCCACACGCTTCTGATGAAGATGTTTCTGATGACGAAGTCGAAGTTGTAGATGTATGTTCCGAGCCAGATGACCATCATGGCTTTCTTAAAAAAGAAAAATCTTCCATGAAACTATGTGAACGATGTCATGTAGTATCCGGAAGGAGGGAAGATCTATTCAAGTCCAAGAATGGAATTCTTGATATATGTATATCCTGTAGAAGACGAGAAGAGCATTGTTCATGTAAAAATGGTTGTGACAGATGTTCCAAGAGGCGCTATCGCCGTTAATTTTTAAAATGTTTAAAAAACAATTAAAGTAATTAACTAATCAAACTGTTGTCTTCTTTGTTTCAGAAAGCGAAACTAAATCACCTGTTCCAAAAGCACTAGACCTTAGCATGCCATCGAGTAGCAGACAGGAGACTGAGCGTATCGATCCAAGGGTTACGAGAAGTACATCTAGTTCTACCTGTAACCAAACCCGTGCATCTCCATATCTTAGAAAGACGAGGAGCTATATTGTATCTAGACCAGTAGGTGATCCAGTTTCCAAGATGGAAGGAATCACGTTTATTCAAAATATGGAAATGTTGGACAATGATAGTGTTGGTATAACAGTAAATCATAAGGGTGTACCTGCAAGATTTGCGTTCAACTTTAAAGATGAAATGATTGTTGCAAAGGGTGGGTGGAAGTTCTTTTATACTAAAGAGAATGGAGGAGTGGAGCAAGAGGATGACAAAAAGGAGGATGCAAGCGCCGGAGCTGCTGAAGAAGATGAAGCCAATGTAGGAGAAGGACAAGCTGAGGATGATGGGAAAAGCGGTATCGACATTGAACAAGGCACTGGGGAAACTAGAGAGGATAACGAAGGTGAGGAGGAAGAGTATGAAGAGGGTGAAGAAGAGCTTGAAGAAGCTGAAGAGGTGCTTGATGGGGCTGAAGCTGAGCTTGAAGAAGCTGAGCAGCAGTATGAGGGACTAAGGCCAAAGACTCAAATAGATGTTCAAATAGATATTCCATCTTGGGGGAAGATTAAGCTGGATGATTACATGTCTAAAACTGATGCGCAGTACGCTCATATTACCAAAAAAGTAAATGAAATTTTGGATTTGTCAAGAAAGTCTCTGATTGACCAGAGAAGAGCAACAAGGGAGACTCTTAAAGCAACAAGGGAGAGTCTTAATAGAAAATGATTATATCCATGATTTTTAATTGTATATGTATTTTAAAATTTGGTATTGGGATAAATTAGATGACTTTATACTATATGAAATACTTCTTACCTTGCTCTAATTACGATAGTTGAGGAATTAACTTAGGAAATTATTTTGTTTCCAGAAGATAAAAATGGAAGTGTAGAGAGTGATACTCGGAACCTACCTGCATACGTTCGAGGATATGAAGCTGGGGAAGCTAATATACAAGATGTGTACACTAATGAAAAGATGGAAGAAGACACCAAACAGGTTGAAGGAGATAGTTTAGGGGATTCGGTTTTGATTGGTGACTTGTTTACCAAAGCATTGATGCTTACACCTTCGTTCCAATCCAAAGCGAACTCTACAGTTTTACATTTGTCTAATTTAACAGAGTATGAGAAGGAGGATGCTCCCCGCCATACTCGTGAGTACTTGAATTGTTTACTGAGCGATAACGATATTCTCCTAAAATTCTGTAACGCGTACCAAGCTATACTTTCAAATTTTAGTGCTCATGTTGTTAATGTTATCCGGGGTGGAGGAGAAATAATCCATAGTGAAAGGTATATTGAGCATAATGAGGATATATCTGGATATTGTTTAAAATTTGTGAATGAATTTAAAGAAATCAGAAAAACGAAAGATGAGAACTCCAGACAAATTCGTGAGCTTGAAAACTCATTCTATAAAACACTGGCTGGGAGTCTTGATAAGTCATACAAAGAATATCTGACTGATTATGATAATATGAGTACCATGAAACTCTCCCTTCTGGAATTACATGGAAACTTGACTGATAAACAAAGGACAATACGTCTTGAAAAAATGGCGAAACTTAAACACAATGTTGATTTGATACGGGACGTTATAAAAATGACATTAGTAAACCTCAGCCAAAAGGATCGAACACACCCTATGCGGGAGTTTATTGATGAACTTTCAGAAGTCAAAAAGTTTTTTCAAGAGCACGAAATTATTGGTTCATTCCCTCCCCGATCTTTACACCAGCTAAAAGGATTAAATGCTCCACCAAAGAAGACAATCGACACAGAAATTTTAGCCTTAGCAAAGGAGCTTGCAAAGAAACAAAATAAGTTACCAAAACGTATTGACAATAGGAAGGGATTATAATTGTAAACATGTTTTTCCATAGGGTTTTATTGGGTATTTGTGTGTTTGTTATCTAGCCATTACGAATATATTATTTAAATGTATTTCTTAAAGTATTTCTTACCCTATCCCAAGCAAATAGCAGACGACGTGATAGAGGTGAGCGCTATCTAGTAGCAATTTCACAAACTAAATTTTATCACATTTTTGTGACGTATCGCAGTCTTATCACTAACTTTTGTCCTTTTTGACCTTCAAAGCAAAACTATTCATCTAAATACCATGCTATTACGTTACAATCTCCGAGCAGCCGAGTGTCAGATCGGATTGAACATTAGTTGATTTGCGTGGCCACAAATTAACTGGTGTTCAATCCCCTGTCATTCTCCAAGGCGTGAAAACGCTGAGGGCTTGGGTTGAGACAACAGAGGAATAGCTTCTGGTCGGGTGTCAACTCTAGGCTTTAGGTGTAGGATGAGGGATTATGAATCAGGTGCTGATGAGGCTAGTTACTGATGAGGGTAGTTAGTGATTAGGTAGCTGTGTGGGTAGACAATAGGCTGATTAGTGTAACGTTGATTAGGGGCGTGAGAGGATCATAGATTAGGGAGTCTAAGGTGTCTCCCCTATGATTCGAGTGCTCCCCCAATTGTTACACCAGTCTAGTGAATACTCCGGTGGCTGCCCACTAGCTACTCCGGTCTCTAGTCCGGTACTTGACTAGGTGTAGGGCGGGACGCCGCAAACTAGGTCCAATCAAGTTTGATTAGCAGACTTGACTAGGTGTAGTAAAGTGTGGTTACACTTTTCCGAAGCTAGTTGTTAGAGTTGTATGAGGCTGGTCACAATAAGGTGTAGTCATTAGACTGATGTGTTCATTGATTAGAGAGATTTGGTTGTAAGACACATATGCTTGAGTGGTGTCCTTTACCGTTGAAATGTGGGATCGGGATGAAAGAAAATCCCCCATGATTTCAGTGTGTAGGATTATCACAAATACAGCCACCCCGTTGATATCTCGAATCCGGGAGCGCACCAATATCTCTCCTATGAATACGCTGGCTAGTGGTTACTCCTGTGGCTAGCTAAATACTACTCTAGTAACTAGGATTAGAGGGTGTAGCTACACTTTTTGATTTTTCAAAGTTGTGAATTTCACTATGACTTATTTTTTTTAAAAAATCACAAGTCCGAAACATGATAAATTATTTCAAGCCTGAAATGATAAATATTTTCCAACATCTGTTTTTTGAAATAATTCCAAGTCCCAGATCATAGCCTTAAAAATTTACGAGTTCATAAAAATGTACAAGTCCGAAATTTGAAAATACTTATAAGTCCATCTAGTGTACTTGAATCCTTGTTACTCGCTTGTAGATAGACCCTTATTGCATTCATGTTTAGACGGATGTTGGCAAGTTCAAACTACAGAATGTTATCTTGCAGCTGCACTAGAACAATAGGTGGTCTGTGAATTACGTGACTACTCAAACATAATCCGGGATCAGATTATGCCATCATTAGGTGTCATTGTTCTATTGTTTACTCGAGATATAAACTAGGTGTGTAAAGCTGAAACTTCATTAGCTCACTGAATAGACCAGCTAAGTTTAAACTGTGCCTGGAGTGAAATGTTAACACGTTGCAAGAAGAGGAAACTTTCTGGTAAGTAATTTTAGAATCAATTGTATTGAAGTTATATTACATAGGAATTGTGTTGGAAAATAATTATCAAGTTGTACTGTCTTGCACTCGAATTTGAGCTTGTGGCTTACCACTTCATTTGTCTTTAGAAATTGAAGCAATGAGTTCCACTCCTGAACAGTCTACTGGAGATCAAGCATCGTGCTCAAGTTCTCCAACTCCCAAATCAACCGACCCACAGAAGACGTCACTGTATCCATTCTGTCAAACCACACCATACGACTACGATGATGATGGGGAGGATGAACGAGAAAATGTCTCAACACGTATAATACAAGCAATTATTTCGGAGGATATGAAACAAAGACTATCAACCACCCAAGGAAAGCAAATACCAGTTGGAGAGGAGACATTTACACGTACAGAGGTGGAAAACGCTTACATTAATATGGAGAAGTTTGTTAATTTTGGTAGTGCAATGGAACGTCTTATTTCAATGCATCCAACTTTGACCGCAAATTTAGCGTACAAGAATCGAGGGTATGTTGGTGTAGAAGATGGCTTAGATGCATCAGCATTTGTCGATAGGGTGGTAAATACTATTGATGTAAACAAAGAGGTGGAGGCTGTTAGTAAGGGTATAAATCAGTTAGTAATTTATTTGAATTCAATACTTTTTATGGATACAAACAGTGGAGGTGAGCCAACTAATGTATGGGGAGGCGATGAAGTTGTTGTAGAGAATCTGGATCCATATTTTCAGGAAATGCAATCGATCCTTGACCAGATTGAAAAAGAGCCGTATAACCTTTTCTTGAAACACCACTTTCTAACTAGGTTTGATTATACACTTTTAAAAAGGAGTAGGGCTGATAGAAAAAAAATATATAACTTTAATGTAAAATCATCTACAGATTTAAAAAAATGTATTGAAGATGTTTTGTCTAATGTTATAAAAATGCATAAGGCACAATATATTAAAGCAATTGATGATGAGATATCCCATTTAAATCTTGCTATAAAAATGTTGCAAACTTTTGTTGATTTTTATGGATCAAAAATGACAGATGATCTAAAGAGTAGGAGTGTTAATAACATTAACAAATGTTTTAACGAAACTCAAAAACTTTTTGACCTCAAGAATAAATTCTCCATGGACGAAATTAATGAAACCAATCTTGCCGCCCAAGAGAGATTACATGTGTCAAAAGAATTAAATGCTCTTGATAAAGTTGAGTGTAACAAAAGTCCTTCTGTTCCTGCTGCAATTAAGAAAAAAAAGTTTAGTAGCGTTTTTCAAATTATAGCCAATGTCGTGGACAAGATGTCCATCTAGTATTTTTATAGCTAATCATTTTGTGGTTTTAGGTTCATATCATTTTGTTTATATAATTTTGTGGGTTGCATTGTTTTTGTATTAAAAATTATTCCTATACATTGTCAACTTCTTCACTCCTTCAATACAGAGTTTAAAGATAATCCCATTCGCTTATAATTATACAGAATTAAAAATATACAGAGTTAAAAATATAGAGAGAGCATCACCAACTAAGCCCCTAGACTATAACCTTTGTGTCACCTTTGATAAGATTGAAACCTTTGCACCGCCTTTGTTCTTTTAAAATATGATAAGAGTATAAAGAATATGATAAGAGTATAAGATGCAGAAGCAAAGATGGAGAGAGCATTCGTTCCTAGTAACTTGATACAGTAAAGATGGTGCTGGCTGATAAGTTGAGTTGGTACCTTGTAGAGTTTAACAATGTTATTTGTGAAAGTGTTTTTCATTCAAGAATTATATGGAACGTTGCAGTTTTTCGCTACAAGACATATTACTTGTTTGGAGTTGAAAGCAATGATTTTGCTACCACTTTTTGTGTCTTGAAGTTTGTCAACGAATTCGATGGTACTCCAATGCTGGTGGACTACAATTTACTGGATCACAGATATTTAGTTGGATGCATGGTGAATGGGTTAGTGTTTGATATAGTCAGCTACATTTCAAATCCTATTCCACATACAAAAATTTCAACAACATCAATGAACTCGAATTTTTTAGCAGCTAGAAAATGTTGTGTGGAAAATGTGTTGTACGATTTTTATCCAATCAAGTGCAGCGACTACAAGAGAGAAATATACAATTTACCAATTATGGTGATTTGTGATGATGAGTCTAGGTGCTGCAATCGATTGTGTAGACAGACAACACGGTATGATGGTGTACTGGATAATGAGCGCTCAATTTATGATTTAGTATTTAACCAAGAATCTTGTTTTAGGAATATAGACAATAATTTGGATTTTTACAGGAATATAATAGTCGATGAGGAGGGTGCGATGCTTTATAGGATATGTAACCAGCAAGGTGGGGGAATTTCATTTTCTGGGATCAAGTATTTTTCTTGTTCGTATATTTTCTCCTCTTTGGAAAATGTAGATAATACAGGAGTAGATAAGTTACCAGTGATTACAAAAAAGCTCTCCTCCATTGGTTCTAACATGTTGACCGCGTCAAAAATTTGCATCTTGTTGGAATTAAAAGAATTGTTAAACACCATTATAGGTGCAAAAGAATATAACGAGAATGATTTCAGTTCTTCACAAGCTATTAAAAATATTAATTCCTTTAAAAGAAACTATACCGATATCACGGTTGATGTTCAAAATATGGATCTAAACGAGCAAAGGGTTTTGTGGATCAAATTAGATGATGACAAGTCTGTACTCAATCCACTAATTCCAACTGTATACATTGATTCATATTTTGGATTCCCAACCAAGTATAGGGATGAGGTGGAGCAAATGCTAAAGACATGTAACGGCCAAGATTTTGAATTGGTCTATTGTATTTCACCACTTTTACATTTAGACAAACTAAAATTTATTTCTTGTACTTATTGGAACAACTACTGTGGTGGCCTTAAACCACAAATCTTAAAGAATAAGATAAATGTTTGCACAGAAATTGTGTCAAAACACTTGGCCTACGAGCTTGATCGTAAAAATTTACTCTACCAAGTTGTACAATGTGGTGGTACACATACTGTTAGAGACTTTTTTGAAATTGATGCAATCAATAAGAGTGTTCACACGTTTAATGAAAGTAAATATGATTGTAAGTTGATTGTTTGTAATTGTGAAAACACATCATACATGAATCGCATATCCCAAATTAGAAACCTCTATAGTAACAAGAAGGATAAAATAATAGAGCAAATAAGAAATAATGGTTTTAATTTTTGTTTCACAAATGATGAGCCAAGTTTTACTTGGACAAAAAGTGCAAAAGAGCAGTACATGTCGATACAATATAACCTTGCTTCAAAATCAAGAGCGCCAAAACTGAATCATCCTGGATACAAGTTATTTGTTCAAATTCAAAAATTTGTTGTTGAGCTAGTCAACAGTGTTTTAACATCAACCATGGTGAGATATAAACGGGAAGCTTTCAAAATTATAATCGAACAGTTTCTGTTGGAAAACAACCATCATGAAATTTGTGAAAAAATTAAGAAAGATGAAAATAACGTGTATGTATGTCATTGTATAAACTCTTAATTGTAAACTCTAAATTGTAGTTTTTAAAAATACTGGTTTGGTAATTATTAAATAGTTTGTTAAAAGTTAAAAAGGCAAATCCTTTCCTTCTCCTCTATTGAAGTCAGTTTAGTGCTAAGAAATATTTCCATATTCGAACAAAGGATTTTAATCTATTAGAAAAGATCAAGACATATGGGTATTATTCTATTGTTCTATTGTTGTAGTAACCTTTACTCGTTGATTTAAACTTTGCTCAGTAAGATTATGATATTCTAACTTAAATACTAATGCCGTTTCAGCTGAAAGGTAAACTGTAATCATGAGTAGTGACAGTAGTAGTCGTGTGTGGCTCAAGATCCATTCACTGTATCCTAGTGATGATTTTTTAAAAGATATACATTATCATGGAACTATACTGGTAACCTGGAATCGAATCTACTACTTGGCATCACTTCAACAACACCATGAAGCTATTCGCAAAGCATTATGCAAGTATAGGATAAATTATAGTATAGTGGAGGGTGATCGATGGGATGAGAATATGGAGATTATAAAAATAGTTGGACTGAGATGGAGCTGGCCCCTCTACACACTCGCAGTTGTCCGCTCAAAGCTAGGATGTACAACTGAGCAGGTTGGTTGTATTTATCACATGGCAAAGAGTGTCTTCGATAAAGTTACAGTGATCAAGTGTTGTAATGTCTTAAAACCAGTTTTCAAGGAATGTATTATTGTAGTCTGCGATAGTGTCAATTGTAAAAATGAGCTTTGTAATGATTTGGAAAAGGTAGACTCGAGTCAAGAATTAAAACATGTCTATAGTCATATGACTGCTCGTTACTTAAATAATAAGAAGATTGTTGAATTTGTAAAGGGGGGATATTGTATTGAGGCAGACCCTAGAAATATAGCATGGACATTAAATTGGCAGAAGCGCTATAACGGTACCACCACCTTTGAGTTTAATTGTAAGTACAATGAATTAACTCCTTGTGATTATAGACAAGATCTTGGTTTGGGATCGTCACCGGGTCGTCGTGAATATGTAAACTATAAAATTGTTAAAGATTTTCTATGCCAAAAATATTATGATGTTTTGGAACAGAAGTGTTTTGCCTTGTGCGAGTCATTTAATTCGGGACAAGATTACCTAAATTTAATTCCACAGCTGAAAGAGATGTTAGTTGTAATACGTACACTTTCTTTGTCAGACGATGAAATTGTGGATGTGGAAAAATATATTGATGAGATAAATCTATATGAAAAAGAAGTCAGAGAAAATGTGGTTGATTGTTTGAGTGTTGAAAATGGTGAAATTGTTGAAAATAGAGAGATGTTTGAAAATGGTGAGGTTATTGAAAATGTCGCGAGTCAAAATGGTGTTGCTTCAGAAATGGTTTGGATAGAATATAAAAATGATGAATTCTTTCCAATCACTCTGAACGACATGCCGGGCGATTCGAGGTTTATAAAACTATACGGCAAGAAGTATAAATGTTTCATAGCGTTTGAAAAACAATACATACAACATTTTGTAGAAAAATTTAAAAGCATCGGAAACACATTCAAGTTTATAAACGCACTAGATCAAGACCCTAATTTTAGAGGTATCTATAAGGGTGTTGAGTTTTTTAACAAGTGTAGCCTACCAATAATTGAAGATGCGCAAACTATTATGCCCGCCGACTATTTTAAAACGTTTAAGGCTTTGGTGAGTGAAAGGAAAGTGGGTCTTCTAGCTAAACAGTTTGTTTTACATGGAATAGAATATGCCTTGCTTGATTGCTTGGAGTATAAAAAAGATTTAGATTATTGCTTTGAGAATATTATAGTTAAATGTAACCATTTTGACTTGCGTTGTGTAAATGAGGATTGTAGATTGTTGACGGCAATCAAGCAACCAGAACTATTTTATGAGACACTCTCTTTAAGAGATATCTTCCTAGTTCCAATGGAGACCCATGATTGGTTTTCAAACAATGGACAATTATATTCATATACTGGTGGGTTTGCAGATTACTGGCTTCCTAAACCAATTATGCGGGTCAACAGAAAAAAGTATTTACTTAGACTTGTTTCTTACAATGATATTGAAATTACTAGAGATGTGTTCAAACTGTTGCATGAAGAAAATTGCTATACTAATGTGCTTAAGAAAATAGTTGATACTGTTATTCTTATGATCTCGATATTCTTAAATGACAAAGAGAGTCCATTTTTTACTTCTCTTTCAATAATGGGACTACTAGAAACTGTTATTGATGAAATTTCAAAGCTTCATTTTTGTTGTAAAACCGCAAATAGAGTTGACCGGATAAGAAAAGGTTTTCATAAAAGGCTTGTGGAAATTAGTTTTATGGCGACCTAATTGATGATGACTTGATTGCATTGTAATTCTGTGTATAAGATTTATTTGGTGATAGTATTGTACTGTAATCGTGTTGATAACATTATACTAATGATAACATTATACTAATGATAACATTATACTAATGATAACATTATACTAATGATAACATTATACTTTGATAACATTATACTAATTGGCTTACTTACTATAAAACACCTATCTTGCTGAAGAGCTAATCATTAGGACGTCTAGTGTTCTACGTCTAGACTTCAAGTTTAGAAGTGAGTAATAGAGTTTAGAAATAAGTAATAGAGTTTAGAAATAAGTAATAGAGTTTAGAAATGGGTAATAGAGTTTCATTCCCTTTATTCGACCTTTCGAATGAATTGCTCGAGAAGAATGGTGAACACGAAGCGAATGGTGTGCATCCTGATTGCTGGATATTACTTGAATCAAATGGTGAAGCTATACAAACTCTCTACGAGCTTCAATTTTGGGGCTCAATACTCATTCTCCACAACGACCAAATCTACTTTGGATTTATGGACGCTAACCGAGTGGAGGTAACTGAATTGCTGTCTAGGAAGAAATTTGATTTTGAATGGACAAACACACTAATTCATGAAAATATGCAGGTGTTGAAAACTGTGGGTATGTCTTTACCTTTACTTGATTGTACAGAACTTCATCTAGACAAACGATATGATGTTGTTGTTGCAACACCAGCTAGTATTGGATTTTTATACTATACATGTTTGAAGTTTGGGGAAAAATTTTTATTAGTAAATTGTCAAGAGTTTACGAGAAAAGTGTTTAAAAGGATAGTGGTAGTAGTTTGTAGGGAAAAAGGAGAAGTGTGTACAAATGAATTGTGTAAGGATGCAAAGCGATATAACTTTAGGACTGAACTAAATCACAAGAGCCTCGTTAACTTGATTTTGAAGCGTGGATATCGCTTTACACATGTTGAAGAAGGGGTGTTAAACTCTTGTCCTGTAATTTTTAAAAACGATAATTTTAATGAACCAGCACCTAATAAGGTGGGTTATGTTGATATATATTATGACCCAGCACTTTTACAGAAATCTGTGCCTTGCAACTACCTTAGCAAGCTTGAAAACATTATATCAACTAGATTTGAAAATCAATCCTTGTACAAAAGTGGACTCCACGACGTGAGATACTTTTACAAGGCAATTGATGAGCGATACATTTATAAATCCAAATATCTTGAAGTAGAGCAAGCGATTATTGACTTTGTCCAGGAATTTATGTTTGACAAAAAAACTTTGAAAACCATCTACCCAGTTATAGATAATCTACATGATGTCGATAGTTCTAGTAAGTTTAACGCATTACTTGAAATTCTTCGCCAAATATCGGTGGCAGATATAAAGTATCTTCCCACACCAGTATTTTTGAAAAAGGGGCATTTGAGAGCGCTACCATTCAAGCCAGATGTCAATAACATGTTATGGATCATAACAAGCGACACGGTAAGCTTTCGAGGGACACTTAAAAAATTTCAAAACAAGAAATTTGTTGAATATATATTAAACGGCGATAGTCAACGAATCATAGGATTTGAAAAATCCATGCAATATAGTATTGAAAAACTCATGCACTCTAGATCTGGGTTTCCAAACTGGGAATATATACGAGAGCCAATTTTTACAAATGATATAAAACTTTTGAGGTTGTTTGGAACGTCTATTGAGTTGCTGAAATTTTCCCACCCAATTCTTGATAGGAATACTTTGATCAACACACATGTTAAAGCACCATTTCATGTTATTGGTAGCATTATTAAATTATACCTTGAATATGGAATAAAATTTACTGTATTGCACTGTGACCAAAACTCTTTAATTGAGAGGGAGATTCTAAAGTATCGTAGCATCTTGGTAAAATGTGTCTGCTGTTACAAGGCATGTCTTAATGAATTGTCTTACGCCCGTAATGTCTTGATAATCAGAAATGGAAAAATGGTGTTTAAGAATTATATACAAGTTATGAAATCTGATTTGGAAAACTGTATAATGAAAAATAAGTCATTTTCATTTCATACGTTTGATAAAAATACTAGCTCAAATAAAAATTCTGCTTTAAGTAAAAATGATTATACATACAGCTTTACTGTGATTGACGATGAGGATACTTGCTTTATGGAATATAATTATTTACCTCACGCGGAGGTAGATCGTAAGCATGTTTTAATATCAACAATCGATCAGTTTAATATAAATTTTTCTATCAGACAAAATGAAGCTTTGAAAATTATAGAGGAGTATCCATTCTATGACTGTCTGGCCAACATTTCAGAAATTATAACTTTATTGTTTAATGTTTTGGACATTCATGGTGATGAAGAGTTTAATAATGAACAGCGCAAATATATTGCAGTTTCATTATTTTCTATTCTAGATTTGTTGGCTCAAAATCACTTTATGTGCGAAAGATCAAAAGAAATTGCAAATGCTTGTGACATTTTAAGTGATAGAATTGTGGACTTGAGATGTAAACTCAATGATGAAGACAATTTCTAGATTGTAGAAAATACCGTTGGCTTATATTTGTATATTATTCTATCGTTCTTATTGTACTCGTATCTATTTTATTGTTTAAGAAATATATCATGTCAATTTTACAAGTCTAATCCTTTACCTAATACTGGCAAACAAGATTGTCTGGGCTGGGTGTATTACAAACTTTGTAGTTCAACCCAACGGCTCAAGGGTATGGTTCCATTTCAGATTTTCTTTTGTTCGCACCAGATAACTCTATCTGTGAATGTATTGATAAGATTCATTATAAATGTTGGACAAAACGAGATATTTCATTAGTCGAAAAGATATTGTGCCAGCTAAGGTCACTTAGTTTTATATCATAAGATGCCAATTTGAGGCTCTTAAAAAAATTATTTCAACGATTTATTCAACTACTAGAAATTTGTTCAACTATTTGGAGTTGTATTTTAAAAATGGAAAATCTCACTTGGCTCAGATGTGCAGTTACAGAAGTTACAATTGGCAAGATTTTGAACCTGCCGGCTATATTGGACAACCATTCTGTAATCTTTACAAGGTGGGAAACTAAAAAACACGGCTTAGAAGTTTATATTGGAGTGGCAAAGTTGGGGGAGACTCTACGCAGAAAGTTAAACGACTACAATACATATCCATCACCGTTCAGATACAAGGGTTTGGAGAATGCAACTGTCCTGCTGGTATGTAACGTCAATTTTGAGACTCTCAAGCTAAAGGATCCTATCGATGTTGTTCAGCTCAACAAACGGGATGATGGTCTTGTTATTGTAAATGTAAAGTATTCTGTTTTACCGTTTCTTGTTGACTATCTAGCACTATATAAGGGATATAATTTAAACCAAATACATGTAATTAAGAATCCGTATGAGGCACCCAATAATTTTAGTAAAATTTATATTCGTCCCTTCCAAACTACCAACGAGTGTGTAGATGGATTTACTATTGCAAATATAAATTGCTTGTATAGAACATTTTCCAACTACACCCATGATGAAATACTACACTACTTGAAATCTTACGAATTTGCTGTTGGACCTTTTTCATGGAGGCTAAACATTTATGATCCTATATCATTTGTTAAAAATAACACTCGCTTTGTGGAGTCTGGTAAATTTTTCTATAATAAGAAATATGTAAGCATTGTTGTTGACAATTGTTCTATTAGCAATTTTTATATGATGGGTTACTCTAATGAGTATTTTAGAAACCCCAACCCATTTGTTCAAAACCAGCTTCAGTTGCAATCAAGTTATGTGCCGACACCAGAACAGCAGCTGTGTCTTAAAACTGTACACGAAAATATATATGATCCGCTGTTCATTTTTCAATTGACAACTCTGCTGGTTAGGTATCATAATAACTATGAGCTGACTAGATACTTTCAAACTAATGTAAACCAAACGTTTCGAGGAAATGTTTTTGCAAATTTAGAAAATTGTCAAGTATATCCAATATCTTTTGAATATGAAGCAGACTCGTATAATTCAAATTGTGTTAATCCCATTGGGGACATTGTAAAGGCGATAGAAGAAGAGATCGGGTGTTGGGAAAGTATTTTCGTTGCCTTAGAAAATGGGATTCAGACAAACTATTTGGCTCGCAGAATTTGGTCTCTCCTCAGAAATTTTTATAGCAAAGCAGAGTTAAAAGATTTTAAGCGAGAGGAGTTTCAAAAATTTTTTCAAAAACGAGAATTACCTCAAAGATCTGAGGAGAAAATTATTGAAATGAAACTAGAAATATTGAACCAATTTAACTAGGATCTGTACTGTGAAGTGATTTGTTGATGACTATTTTAAAGTCAGCTAAAAATTTTTAATATTATAACTAGTAGTGGTTTAATTTAATGTAGCAGTCGTAGTGGGTAATTCTAAAATCGGTAATGGGTTAACAGTAGGAATAAGATAGAAAATATATACATGTAATAGGAATAAGATTTATTTTGAACCAGTTTAACTTTGTATAAATTTTTGTGAATATAAAATAAACTCTTGTGATGTATCTAAACCGTATTCATCTTCATCATCCGTAACCTCTGTCAGGTAAAATCGAATGTGGTACAGCTCATGAATTAGGATGGATATTAAAATTTTCCAAACTAGACCAGGATCAAGGAATCTTCCACTGCTCCTTGAACAGACTACATTTTTCGCATCGTAAAATCTATTCCACAGCTTTTGTAGACTAAATAGTACATCACTCCCATGATCGCCTTCAATCGTTACAATGTTGTGTGGATACAAATCTTTTCCCTCTTGTTCCACAAACGCGTTAGCATCTCCGCTAATCTTGTTTGGAGCAACTTCAACAATATACTTGGGATCACCGTTCTGTTTTAAAATGGCAGCTACAGGTGCAACTTTTAGTTGCTTGCTGATGTACTGATCAATTAGCTTGAACAGTGGAATAAGTGCACCACCAATTTTTTTAATCTTTAACGTTTTATACGGTCCAGGCCCTTGTAGGTATTCAGAGAGTTCTTTGAAATTGAGCAGGAACTCTGCGTTTGTGGAGAAACAATGCTGTATCTCATAGTACAAGTTTGACTTGTTGATCAGCGTCTCCTGACCACACTGAACGTCTACAGTTTTACTTAAAGTTGGAGGCAGAATGTGAGCGTCAATTGTGTTTCGAAGTAACTGGTTTAATTCTTCGACCGCTACTTCCAATTTCACAATCCGACCTTTTAAATCATTAGACGATGAAGAAGAGCCAGAGGATGATGGTGTGTTTGAGTATGAAGAATTCCTATCGTTGCCTCTTTTCTTTCTCCTAAACCGCTCTCGGATTGCTTTTATACTTCCCTTAAAATAGTCATTTTGATTGGTATACTTTTTGGCATTGTTCAAATACTCCTTTAATATTCTCGTCCTCTCTTCAAGATCACTAATGTCACTATCACGATATATATTTTTTAGTGTCTCTATCCATGGAAGAGGAGTATTGAACTCGGCAAAGTTTATATTACAATCCATATTTATAATTTTGTATAATCATTTTATTATTCGAGTGAATTAAAAATATCAAAATTAAGTAAAGGAGCTAGACAAAACTATTTGCATCAGCTAAAGTAATATGAGCTAGACAAACTATTAAATCTAGTTGAATAATATTAAATCTAGTTGAATAATATAAAATCTAGTTGAATAATATAAAATCTAGTTGAATAATATTTAATCTAAAACAAGTTATTGGGTACAGCCATTTTATCCTCCTCGTTTAGAAGAATAATAGAATCCTCGACAAGTATTGTATCGGGTGCTTCATCAACGCTATCCACTGTAACCACCTCCTTTCTCATGTTGGTCAGTAAAAGAGAAATAAATTGATTGAAGGTGGCTACATCAAGGGAAACTACATTTGGAATATTTGTAGCTCGAACAACATTTAGTGATGCTACATTACTACCTTCATTTTTTGTATACGATCCCAAATTATACTCGACAACATTTTCATTTCGAATGTATGGACTGTCTCGCGTGTAAGGACTGGCACGAACTCTATTTGTATCTAAATCGTTTTCGAGAATCCTATTCCTTCGCCGTGTGTTCATTCGTCTGCTTGTAGAATTCATATCCATATTTTCTTCAAGTGCTGTTTTTCCCTCTCTAGTTGATTTTTATCAAAAGTTCTCTTTTTAAGGTGGGTATTTATTATATTATGAAAGTAAACAGTTGTTTCAAATTTTGGTTCACCATTAGAAAGTGCGAGTATAGTATTTAGAAGGTGTTGATAGTTACCGAGGAGATTATGGTAGCACGCAGCGCAAAGTAGGTAGATACTTATAGATGAGAATAGTGTAATCAATTCAGATGGATTCATTTTTTCATTCAACGAGTTTACGTGTAGCCATGTCCAAATTGCATTTCCAACAGGAATTACAGTTTCAAAGTTTCGATCCTTGATATTAAAGTATTTGTTGTATGTTGCTGCAACCACCTCATCGTATGATGCTAGATTAACAACCTCATATCTTAGCCAACCTCTTGCATACAATTGGGAACTTTGAACGTCGAAGCAGGCCAGCCATGATTTGAATGGCTCCCTTGTCTTGCTATCATAAATTGGCTTCCTTCCAATCTCGTTGACATTGAGAACACCTTTCAGAAATGATTCAAAGATAGATAGCGAGTAGGATATAAGCGGATTGTGAGCTTGATATAATGCAGTCAAGTTGTTAAAGTTAGTGGTTCTAGTTAGCAGAGTGAGATGTCGCTTCCAAAAATATAAACTCACTTGAAGGAGGGCAAACTTTAGTTCGCAAATATCAACAGTGAGTAAGTCAATCATTTTACTTTGTCAGCTCAAGTAGCACTTGTAGTCTGCAGTCTCTAAATACTCTGCAGTTTCTAAATACTCTGCAAGTTCTAAACTGAAATGGGTTATATTTATGTGACTGAAATAACACCACACTCTAATGGGTATGGATTCATCTATGGAAAAAATATCCACAACGACACAGTCGCTATTAAAGTGGATTATAAATTTTATTTAAACCGCTTTATATGGGTTAAAGACTTTGTGAGGTTTCGAGATTTTCAGAATCTGTATCGCAAACACATTAGAGCGATAGACAAGTTGAAAATTGGAGACAAGTGGATTGGTTCAGAGGGATACGAGATTTTAGATGTGTTTGACCAAGATGGAAATTTAAAGGAGTTGACCAAGGGAACGCCGTATAGAGTATGTTTGAAAAATCAACACTTTCTCAGTTTCATGGTGAGCAACTGTATGGCGTTTGGTTTTGATGTTGTTCACGCTTCTAGAAAACATCACATCATCATGGAGATGATCATTTCAATGAAGACCCACTTTAGAGCAATGTCGACAAACGAGCAACCTGTAGAGAGTTTCAACATTATGAACAACTGGGTAGAATATACTTTTGACGAATCGTTTGTATATGTAGTTAAGAGAAAAATTTGTGACATTGAAAATATATCAGAACTGAACGCAGTTGAGGAGGGTAATGTGTGGAGGGCTTGTAGTGAAAAGTTTCCTGATCCAAATTTTAAAGTTTTAATCTATGACATTGAATGTGGTCCTAAATACTACTACGATCCCACAATGTCTTTAAACTCGTCTGGCAATCCAAACCATATTATCGAGATGATTTCTATAATATACTTGGACCCAAAAGAGGATACTGTTGAGCGAGAGATATTGTTGAACGTTGAGGGAGTTGAAAGTAATCACGATAGTATGGTTGGGAATGCAAAACTAACAATATGTCAAACACAGGATGATTTACTCGTTGAGTTTCTTGATCGTGTAATGGATTGTGATATTTTGTCTGGACACAATATTCTTAAATATGATAACCAAGAAATTTTAATTTGGTTATACTTGTCAACCTCAACTAGACTGTCTTGTTACAAGGATTATTACCAAGACGAAATTAAGAAAGCTTTGAACTTGCACTCTTTTATGATTTCAAAACCATGGCAAATTGTATACGACACTTATGTATATTACAGCTTGCATGAAAAAAGCGCAAGTAAAAGTTTGGCTGCTCTAGCAAGAGACGTTGGCACAAATAAGATTGATTTACCGTATACCGAAATTTGGAACAAGATGCTAAATTACTATAAAGAAAATAACTTGGATGATTGTAGAAAGGTTTTAGAGTATTGTATTTATGATTCTGAAATTGTGTACCTGCTCATGCAAAAGCACAAATATCTTGTATTCCTAAAATATTGCGCTTCGTGTAAAATGTCTGTCAACGAATTTATGACTTCTAGAAGTACTGTTCCCAATATCGGTCAAACTGTTATTATATCGTTCATTACAAACAATCCAATATCAGCACGATTTTCAATGTCGTGTAATTTGATTCAGAGTTTGTGTAGTGAAAAACCAAAAGGCTTCTACGGTGGTGGTTACGTTTTAGATGTAAACATGGGAGGAAAAATTTACGAGAGAAACATTAGTGTGTTTGACTACGCCGGACTGTATCCCTCTGTTACAATTGCCTACAACATTGGTGAGTCTAGCATTGTAATGAAGGAGGATGATTTTAACGTTTACATGAATCAACTAGAGAAGGGAGTGCGACAGAAAATTTTGTCCCAATCAAAAATTGTTAAAGAGAATGGCTGCATATATTTTATGGTACCCAGTAACAATCCAAGTGTGTATGGATTTATAAAACGAAGTATGCTGTATTATGTCGAGACTAGAAAATCTGTCAAGCATTTACTGAGACAAGTCAAGACGGATGATGAGCGGGATATTTATGAGTCGCAACAACTAGCCCTTAAGTTGGCGGCCAACGGGAGTTATGGTAAAATTGCCATCTACACAAATGATTCAAATTACATTGAGCACTTGAAGTATACTGAACATGGATTCTTGAGAAACAGAGATGTTGGAGCTTGCATTACAATTTGCGGGCAAGAAGCTATAAAACTGGCTCGGGAGCTGACTGAGAAAAATAAATTTGGAACAGTGGTGTATGGTGATACAGACTCTATATTTGTAAAGGATGCAGACAAAAATTTGGAGGCATTCATTAATGGTGAGTTGTTGAAAATATCACCACACTTGAAAATGGAAAATGAAGGCTTCTTCCACATTCACTTTCAGGATGTCAAGAAAAAGTATATATTGGTAAATATCGAAACGCAGACAATAAAAATTAGAGGTATATCACACTCCAATAAGACGTTTACAAAAATAATTCAAGATGTGTGTAAACGAGTTGCCACTTGCTTGTACAACTCGGGAGAGGAGGCTGCCAGACAATTGTTGAAGGATGAATTTATAAGACACACAATGGAGTTGATCAACTCTCCGCTCAATTCACTAATGTCCCAGAAAATTAATATCTATGTAAGACACTGCGCCTTTCACCACTGCATCATGTTTTACGAAGAGTTTATAAATCTGCAATCCAAGTATCAAGTTGAGTTTCTGCCAATCATTTCAGAAAATCAAAATACCCCGCTCAACTATGATTGTGCCAAGCAAGTAATGTATGTACCGTTTAATCGGTACGAGGGATCCTTAGTTTATCCGGTAAACTTGATTGGTACGCTATTCATCATATTTAAAAATTTCATTACAAAGAAAGAGTTGCCGAAAGAGTACTTTGACAGGATCATTATTCCAAAGCAGCAAGAAATGAGGAGACAGGTTGGGAGTGTGTTTCCTATAAAGTGTCTTGTAGACAGAGTGGAGGGTTCAGTGTTTATACTTCCAATTCTGGTAAACAACCTTCGTTACTTTTCATCTAGTCTGGGAGGCAACTATTCAAAGACTTGGCGAAGTCTTGATCATCCAGTGATTTATGTAGAAGCAGTAGAGGAGACACAATCATGGGATTATGTAAACGTGAATCTAAAACAAATAACACAGTTGGTAAGTGGAGGAAAAGAAAGTGTAAAGAAAATTTCTATAGAATTGATAAGACAAATCTTCGATGCAAAAAGTGTTGTTATAGAATTCGTCGAAAGCAACAACATTCAAGTGTACATATATCAATTGATGGTTCTGTTGGGATTAAAAAATTCTGCGAGAAGCTTGATGGAATATATAAGCTTAGATTGTGCGAAAACTGTTTTACTAGAAACACCAATTGGCTATCTCTACTGGGATATACACAAGTGGACCTTTTACCCGTCATTGACAGATTTTGCGAACAAACAAATGAAAACAATATCACACTACTCCACAGTAAACCCGATCCATATCTAGTCATTAAATATTATGAGGCGAAAAGTTTAAACATGTCTTTGGAAATTGAAACCAGAGACGACGAGTTGTATGGGATTGATGTTTCATTGTTGATTAAAAATAAAAATGTAAGTCGCAAGCTCGAGTTTTCTTTCAAGGATGGCGCAAATGTGTATAGATCCAAAGACGGACAGTATCAGTTGAAAATTCATCAAGCTAAAATTGGACAATTTTACGTTTCACTTGAAAGTCCACTAATGGATGTATACTCATTTTGTAACATTGTAAACTTTAACTCGTTTATCGAAAATCCTTATTACGAGTACACTGTTGATGAAGATCTAGCCGAGCAGGACAAGTATTTAGATGATTATAAATATGTAGATGATTGTAAAAATTTAAATAGTTGTAAAAGTGTTACTAGTAGTAAAAATGTAGATGATAGTAAAAATTTAAATAGTTGTAAATATCTAGAATTTAAGAATGGGCAATGCTTGAGGCGAACTGAGCAAGAGTATGAGTATGATACTATTAAAGCAATAGACATTATTGACTACTCTTACAAAACACCACTCTCCTTCTCATCTGTAAATATATTTGAAATTGTCAATAGTGTTGTAGATCATGGCTTGTCTTATTATTGTTCAAGAAAGTTGGACGGAGAAAAGTGTTTAGTAAAGTTTTACCAAAATGTAATCTCTATTACTATCGGTGATGAAGCTCAAACATACGAGTACAAGAATGGCTTTCCAAACTTTTCATTTATTTCCAACTTTACATTTATGGGTGAAATGGTAAACGATACCATTTACCTTTTTGATGTTTGTATAAATTCAGTGTTTAAGCATAGACTTGATATAATTAAGAAACTCGAACTTCCTATCCACTTGCCAAATCTGACAATTACAAACCAAATCTATCATGTCAAGTCAAACCGTTTGGAAGAGTGTATAGATGACTTGTTTAATGAAGAACCTCCAAATATATTTAATGTAGTTCCAACTGTGATTTCGTTGAGTAAGCAACTGAACTCGGTTCCAATTGATGGTTTAATAATTGCCTTTGACTGGATCATGTATCACTACAAGTGGAAAAAGGAGCATACTATAGATTTAAAGAAAACACCAAACGGGTATGTCTCAAAGGAGAATATATTAATATTTAAAGAAATTGATAATTGTAATGTAGAGATTGAAGATGGTGTTATTGTAGAGACGACCATCTATGGTAGATTCAAAAAAATCAGGCGAGACAAAAATACATGTAACGAGCTATTCTCCATATACTGTTCTAAAGCACAAGCTGTTGAAAATATGAATAACTTGTTGTAGAGTGTAGATTGTAGAAATTATAAATGTATAAAAAATTATCAATCTACGATTGTGTATTATAACCTCCATGTCGATTTGTGTATGATGTTACTTTTGTTCTATTGTAATGTATAGAAATATTAGTTGTGTTTAGTTTAAATACTTTGTAGTGCTGTAAGCATTCCATTACTTTTAACAATCTGTATTCTAACGAGTTAAACTGCAGGATAATCATATAATACGTTTGGATCAACTTCGTTTTGTGTTAGATTTTGTTTGGGTGTTTCAAAATTATTAGCAAACGGTACGTAGCTCCACACTGGTTTGCCTAAACAAAATCTGTTACTGTAATCTATTGTAAATACATATTGATTTGTTTTAAATTCTGTTTCTCTTGCCCATCTATAAGAGTCGATAATTATGGTAGGTGAAGTATAAGCGCCTAGGGATTCCCGTTCGCCAATTGCTCTTAATGTAAAAAATCTTTCAGCTTCATCCAAAGCTAAAGAGTTGTTTAAAGGTCCGTCAATTGCCACACTTTCATTTATTGCCCCTAATATTGGCTCACCATTAGCCACCATGGCAGCGCTTAAAACTTGTAAGATCGAATCATAGTGTCCCGAGTTGTATGCGGCTTCAAGAGTATCGCGATATCTAGTGATAACGTATTTCGAATCAGTATCAAAATGATGGGGTTGAAAGAAATCATTATAATAGAATTTAAAATCAAACCCATCAGACTCCAAATGGTTCACGTCTGTAGCTTGTCGGTGAAAGTATGTATAAGGTTCCCATAGACCAGGTCGTTGAAACAAAACTTGTATAGGAGAGGGAGCATTCAAAATTTTTGTATTCACTTGCTTCATCAATTGAGGATAGCTGTTTGGTTGAACGTTGGCATACTCTATAAATTTTTCCATAGTAGTAGAATCACCAATTCCAAGACAAGTATTTGGTGCACCGTCTTGTGTGTTGACTACATTCCCACTAGAGTCTTGCTGTTCAATAGCAGGAACTGCTCCTGCTCCGCAAATGCACGCTCTGTAAAGTGGATCCCATTTACCGTTTACTGGGTTTCCGTTTCTCGGATCAAAAGCACACGGTGTGGGTAGCTGGATGGTGTTGGTTCGAGTCTTGAACAAATCAATCACATCTTGCCTGTAGCCGATGTCTAGCAATTCTTGGGTTGGCGTTTTGTTTGTATAACCTGTACCAGTGTAGTTTTGCTCAAGAAAATTTAGTGGACGAATTCCTGGTCCTGCAACATCAGACCATGTTGCTGTATAATTTGAGTCTGGTGGAACTCTACACCGACCGTTTACAAATGGATCAAAATTAATTTTTGTTCCCTCCACATAATTCTCGTTTGTCAAAATATTGTATAGTGGAAATTGTCCACATGGATTTATAAACTGCGAACAGTCTTGTGTTGGCACACTGTGATTGAATATGTTTGGATATTTACACTGAACAACAAAATAGACATTTTCAAACTGATCAACTGTGAGGATCAAATCTGATGTGTTTGGATTTATGTTGTTGAAATCGACATTCGTGTCTGGTATACAGTAGCCTTCGTTCTCATTGGTATTGGCTGGTATTTCAATATTCTTAAACGTGAATGGTTGCGTAAAATTTTTACAAATGTAGTTTTGTTCCCTACACTTGAAACATGGTTGGTGTGGTTCACCATTACTTATTGTGCAAGTTTCTATATTTTGAGAACACAAGACACCGTTTGGATTTTCAATTTGCACCACCTTTGGTGGCAGATGAAACGGAAGGTTTGTATTGATTCGCCTTTTCAAATATACTGTTGTAGAAAATCTTGGATAGTATTTCTCGTCACCTGGGAACGAAGTTACCATTCCTTTAAACATTATTAAATTTATATTTGAAGAGTAAATTTATTAAACTTGAAAACTGAAAAGTAAAATTAACTTGAAAAGAAACGAGTCTCACATACACTGAATTTTCTGCACAGAATTTATAAACTTGTTAAGTTGCAACCATGTCGAGGTAATTGTTTTATGTGCTATAATTAAATCATAGTCTTCATCACCATTTGATGGAGTATCATCCACTAGAACTATATAACTATCAGGGTAATGATATCTTATTAAAGCTCCACTCTTGTTTGAGCCTAAAATGTTTAAAACTCTACTCTCTTTACTGTACAAGGTTTTAAAGTATCCAAACAGAGAAGTAGTATATAGCATGTCAACCATATAATCCCTGTCTCCCATTGTCCATAATATTGTTGTAATATTTTTTGAGCTGAGAAACGAAAGTATATTGTACCATGATCTTGAAAACTCTATAGTATCAGTGTCTGGATCACAACTCAGTAAAACTTCGTCCATATCGAATACAACCACAATATGTCCATTTCTATATTTCTTCCTATAATCTCGAACTGTTACTAATAAACTACTTTGACAGTCGTCCATTCTATTATTTTTCAACTACTTGATAGCTAAGGTTTGAGAATGGATAGAAATACTATGGATGTATATTTATGTGACTTGAACAATTATAATCCAATTGATCATGCGGCCAGTTACGATGGGAAGTTTACGGTGATTTATTTTCAACAAAACCCTGGAAATCTGGCTGTGAATTTTTATTCAACAACCAAATTGGTTGAACCAATCGATAATGTTGTTCCAAACCAAATCTACACAATCCCAGATTTAACTTTCAAACTATCACCATACTTGAAAATTGTTGGTGCTACAACACAATTTCAAATTGGAACCAACGAAGGAAAGTTGTACAAGATACCAGTTCAGAATGACTACTTTACTTTTTCAATTTGGATCATGTTAAGGTCTAAGGATGTTGAAGCCGATTTTCGCTTATACTCTGCGATTAATTATATAGCTGAAAATGACACAGACAAGTGGATCCTGTTTCACAATGATCAAAATTCTAAATACAATCTACAACCATCATTTACTCAACTTCAATTTTCACCATACATGGGTCGTCGAGAAAGGCTAGTTGATTGTGGATGGGTATCGGATGGTGTGGTTGCCTCGTACGAAGCTTATCCAATCTACAATTCTTTTAGTACGGCCAAGTATAGGATATTTTACAACTCAAATAATACTGGTGGAGGTAGTTATAATACTGGTGATGGCAGTTATAATGATGGTACTAATTCAACATTCATTCAACCGGCTACAGTTCCACCAAATTTGGATGTTGATGCAGTACCTCTAGATGTGACCTCTATGACTTTAGATACTCCACGAACATTAATAGGATTGGATGAAACAGGATTGTGAAACTAAAGGAGGCAAAGTAGAATTAGGAATAATACTGCCATGAATTTCTGTATGGTTGTAGAATAAAGCACTAGGACCTCTGTGTTTGAAATTGCTTGAATGGTTGGTAAGATAGTATATTAATAAATATGGAGACTTTTGGCCCTGTTCTAATAGTTTTCTTGGTAATAATCTTTGTAGTTTTAATTTTTGGTGCAACAGGATATTATGGGAACCCTACAATTGCTAGCCCGCTTCCTTTAAGAGAACCTCAGATTGATCCTGAAAATGAGTTGGATTTGTATATTTCAAGACCCAGTGGGTTTGGTTTGACAACAGAAAATATCGTCTATGAGTATAAGAATATAACTTATGTATTTCAATACTTGACCCAGGAGTTTAATTTTTCCAACCCACCTGAAACATCGTTAGAATACTCTCAGTCAAACATGCTTCTTTCCGTCAGACGTTTCAGAGACTCTAATGGTACACAGGGTTATTTTACAACAGTGGATTTCGGTAATACTACCGTTGGCATCATTAACCAGCTTTATGCTTCTCAAAGCAATCATATGTATGCTATGATAAAAAAACTTATTTCACTAATTGGGGCTAGTGAGTGGATAATATTTTACAATGAAAATCAAAATCTAGAAAGGTATAGCAACGAGTTTAGAGTTTATCCAACAATTATGGATCCTGTCACAAATGGACCGTACGATTATGGAATAGTATCGTCTATAAACTTCAACTATACATTAAACATTGAAATAATTCCTAAAATTGATAAAGTTTTACGTATAAGAATGAGGGCTGATAATAACATCCAAGAAAGATATCCCGAAATAACAACAAACGCACCAATAATCGAACAAGACGAAGGAGAAATGCTAACTGATACTGATTCTGGTAATTTTGCAAGGGATCATTCGGGGGATATTATACAACAACTGTTTCCATAAAAATGTTTCCCCCTCAATTACACTGAATCAAATAAATATGGAGACCCTAGCATTTGTTCTAATAATTTTCCTAGTGGTTATCAAGTGACACACAATGGATATTAATTTATAGTACCAATATAAATTTAGATGAGTACAATACTGAGTTCAAGATATTGCCAACTATTCTAGATCCAATCACAAATGAGCCCTTTGTCTATGGAATAATATCGTCTCTAAATTTCAACTATAATATTAGTGTAGAAACAATTTTAAATATTGATAAAGGACTACGTATTAGAATGAGGAGTGATAATAGGATTCAATCGATGTATCCTGAAACAACAACTAATCCGCTTGTCGTTGAACAGAACACTACCGAAGTAGTTGTGCAAACACCAGCAAACAACGTGGATGCAAAACACTCTCAGGACATTATAAGTCTTCTGTTTCCATAACTTGCTTCTTTAAGAAGCAACCAGTAGCTATTGTAAATTCGTATAGTAATAAATTACAGTAAAATGTCTTATTTAAACTCTAGCTTATTATATGATCCTGAAGTTCCCTCTAATGAGGTACTACAGCTTTCCGTCTACGCTCTAAACAATCAGATTAATATAGACAAGTTGGTTTTTGATGAATGTCCAAATGTTGTTGGGATCAACCCATTCAAGCAAAGCGGTTTAGCTCCCAATATGAATATAGATTTTACTGACAATTCACTACTAACAAAGGATGGATTATTTCTATACAGATTTGCACCCGATATTGAGGTTGTTGAGACAAACTACTACTACTTCACTTCTAATGGAGATGCTACCGACAATGATGTTGTTATTAGATTCAGGTTATTAGTTTCAGGCAATCCGCTAAATTTAGTATTTGCAACTTCTACAAATGCAGTACTTCAAAGTGTGTTTGAAACTATAGGTGACTTTGACCTGATAATATATTATTTTGATGCTCCGAATAATGCTTCGACTAGATATCGCGTTCAACAAGGGCCGTTCATCAAAAGATCACCACCAGTCTCGTGGATAGGAAATGGCTGGGTTCGAGCACTCGAAGCTTATCCTACAGACTTTAATATTTTATACAGATTCTATCCCGTACCGACAAGTATTCCTCGAACTTATATAAGTGAAATTGGCACAGGTTGGGTAGATCAAGCTTCAGATACTCTCACTCCCATTTCACGAGAAGCTTTAAATGCAAACTACAGTCCATTATATTATAATGCGGTAGAAATTGAAGCTGCCTTACCACCGGCAAACCCTTGATTAGGAATTATGGAGCTATACGATGATTTGTTCATGAAGGAAATTAAAGTATGGATGTATGATATAAAGATTAGTAAAAATGATTAACGCAACACAGCTTCAGCTTCAAATCAAAATCTACATCAATCAGTTGGAGTTAAAATTGGGTGATGTAGGAAATGTAACCTCTTGCCAGAAACAACTGATTCAAGAAGAGCTAAACAATTTCAGATCTCACTTTGCAATATTGTCTGACTTGATTTCAATTTATGAGAAGTACGGCGGTAGACCAGAAGTTCCACTAACCTCAGACAAGCAAATTGAGGTGCTCCAATTACTGTACCAGTCGGATGATGGTGATTATAGAAGCAAGAGTGTGTACACTGTTAGTGTAGAGAATATCATGTCACTGTTGAGAGAGTATCAAAATGTGTTTGTTAAAAAAGATGGTGATGCTGAAATTTATGATGTATCCTCAAATATTACAATAGACGACTTGGACAGTTTCATTATACACTTTGCAATAAGAGATACTTCATTGTCAACAATTTTAGGTATTAGTTCAATCCCAATACGATATTATAATGTTGTAGCAAACGAGTTGAAATCATTTTTTCCTAATCTCGACGATCGCCAATTTCTAATACAAGCTCTGTCTCAAATATCAACCAACCCAACCTTACAGTTTTCAAACGAGCTAGATTCTATATTCTCTTCATCTGATCCAAACGGTGCCTTGGCAAAACTACTATGGACTGGATTTCATGAATACTATTCAGAAAAGGAAATGGCCCGCTTACGAGATGGTGCCTTCATCAAGATGATTGAAAATTTAGAGGAATGCAACTACATCAAAAGTGGAGACTTGAAAATTAAAGCTGAGCAAGAAATTAAAACAGAAAGAATAATTAATCGGAGTATAGCAAATCGCCTTAGAAAGAGGGAACAGAGGAATGAGAATAGGAGAGAGCAGATGAGGATTAGAGAACAGAGGCGAATGAAGCGAAGAAGTGTAATGGCAAGAAATTTGAATTATCGCCCAGAGAATTTCAAAACGAGTTTAGAAAATACAAATGGTATAAAAGAAGGAGATCAAAATGAATTTGATTTTACAAACAACTTTACCTACGACGAGGATTACAATACTACACCAAGTTACTATAACACAACTGGCTTAGGAATGGACAATCTCGGCTTTGAGTCTGAACAAGCTGATGATGAGAACGTAGATCAAATAAGAGGACTTACAGGAGCAGAAAGTAATGCAGATCAATTATAATCTTTTAAATTTTAAACACCTTTGATTATTACAATATACAACTTTTAGTAAAATATACAACTTTGAGTAAAATGTAAAAATATTTGTAATGTAAAATGTTGTCAAAAATATATTCTAAATTAAATACTTTAACAAGTTAATGACTCTCTTCATTGGGGCTACGGTAGTTGGGTCAGGCATGTTCGGTAATGTGGATGTCGAAGGCTCAGTAGAACTAATTGTAGTCGAAGGCTCAGTCGAAGGCTCAGTCGAACTAATTGTAGTCGAAGGCTCAGTTGACGGTTCAGTCGAACTAATTGTAGTCGAAGGCTCAGTTGAAGTTGAACTTGTTGGTCCAATAGTTGGAGTAGTATTATTTGATGTAGTACAATTTTCCCAAGACAGTAAATTCAAGTAAGATACAATATCTATAAAGTCCATCACCTGATTATATACAGCCTCATCCATTGGATTGTTAGCGTAGACAGAAAACGAATTTGGAAAGCAGTCATATTGAATCAGCCAAGTTCCTCCGATCCAAATAACATAATGTTGCTCTAACAAGTCTCCATCTGTATCGTAAATATCAACTAGTCCTCTATAGTTGCCAAATGTAGTGGGCAGAGATAGATTAAAGAATAGCCTTTCGGGACTCTCATCTGGATCAGAGATGTATACCGTATAATCTCTATATGCAATATTCATATGAGATTCACAATTATTCGTATCCATCATTAGTGTCCTATTTCCTTCAATCATGTTATAGTTGATTTGCTGGGGGAAATAATAGTCTGTTGAGTTTAGGCAGTCCATGTAAACACGCTGCGGGACAATGCCCAGTAGGAGAATAAAAGTCGCATATAGTTTCATTTTAACAGATTGTTTATTCTTATATCGAATAAAAATTTTCTCTTACTTTGAACAAAAATATTCTTACACCGAGAGAAGATATTCTTACATTAAACAATCATTATTATAGTAGCAACATGTTTAAAAATTATTCCAACTTGTTCTTAAATTATTCCAACTGAAAAAAATCATTCCACCATTTCGCTGTTCTCGCTATCCTGAAGGTTCTCGTGTGGTTTGTTGATTGTATTTGTAACTGCTGCAATGAGGTAGTCCTTCTTTGATATACAACCCTTAGTGATTTTACCAACAGCCATATTTGAGAATGCCAAGCTTTCGGGCTCTGTACACAATGACAAGCAGTAGTTAAATGGACTGGGTTGTGTATTTGAAAATAAAATCACCATCAACCGAGAGTCATTAAACTGTTGACAAATCTCTTTTATGATATCGATAAAAATTGTAGAGACAACAGCTCCGTGGCCAGGCTTTACTTGCCTCCTAACGTGATCAGTAAATGCATCATCTAATTTTTTAGTGGTATTAATTAGCTTGCTATTTCCCAAATTTGTGAGCTTATAATTACCCTGCTTATATTCTTTGGGAAATTTATAACCCAACTTATTAAACTCTGCCTCATAGCCGTTGCATAAAGTAAACACCATTCTACAAATTGATCTCAAGACGATTTCAACAAATCCACTTCTAATTAAGAAAATGGCAAACGTAACAAAGTCGAGTAGTTCTGTGTTCTGTACAAGATGAACTTCCCTCGACAAGATTACCTTCCACTCGTCAGAGTTACAAATCTCAACAAAGCGATCTACCTGTTTTGCAAATATATCCCACAGCTCAGCCGGCGTTCCTTGTCCCACAACTTGTAGTGATACAATCTGGTTTAACCAAGCTGGGCATGTTGTAAGACAATCAACTAGTGTGGGAAGAATTACATCCTTAAACTGCTTTTTTTTATCACTGCTTGCATTGAGACTTGAGTGAATACCCTGTATAATATCTACGAACCCATCCACATCACAATCAAGCTTGTTGAAATATTCTCTGAATGTATATGCACCAATCACAGGCTCTATAGATGATGGAGTCCTAGCAATTCCTTTGTAAGACATTACCAACAATTGTACGCATACTTCAAACTCGGGAACTTGGTAAGTAACTTCAGGTAAAGATTGAAAATGTATTGTATTAGGGGTTGGTATAGGTTCTCCTTGCGGATAACTCATTTTATAAAAATTTTTCGTTACGTTTATAAAACACAAAATGCTTGTGGAGAAAGGCAATCATTCCCGGCACTTTATGAATTCTATCATCTTTGCAAATCTTGTATTTAAACTCCTCCATATCATCCTCTTTTCTGACTGGAGTAATAATATGATAGAGACCATCAAACTTTTCGTTGAATAAATCTATACAAATATTTATAATCTCCTCCTTAGACAAGTTTTCCTCTAGAAGGTGTTCTTGGTTGAGAAGGTTCTCCATTCTCAGCGAGTAGTTGAAAATATCTGATTAGTTGAAAATCTCTGACCAAGTGAAAATATCTGATTAGTTGAAAATATCTTATTAGTGATTTTAGCTTCTGCAGGATTTGACAATGTCTGAAATAAAAAGAAATACATATATTCCAAATGATATTATAAATAGAGCATTGGGAGACATAACACCTAAACTGTCGCTGGGAAATAATAATACAATTAGGATTCCACCCAACTGTAGCACTAACGATGTACTTCTCAATTCCTCAAGACCTGAAGCTGTTTTTAGAACACGTGCCAAGCGTGCTAAATAAGCACGCAATAGTAAATATATCATACGAATATCTTCAAACTACAGATATTCAAAAGGCGTTTCCGTATACGCTAAAAATGATTAGGATGATGGAGTATGAGAAGTATCAGTATATTCCTACAAGAGTTGATCGTAACCAGTTTTCAATACAACTCGATTTGGGAGATTTGTATTCTGATGATGTTAATATTACTATAAGAAATATTATTGAGTTACTACTGCCCCTAGCAAAAGGAGATTTATCTGTCATAGACGAGGAGTGGCACATTGAAAGGAGTAGCAGGTTCATTTTCAATCCAGTGATTAAATCTATTGGCATCAGCTTGGAGTGTTCAGATGGTATATATGCAACAGACCCACAAAAAATACTTTCACACTTCAGTGACTATGACAAGTTGATAATTCTAGGTCCAGGATAGTTGTTGGTTTAAAGATTGAGAGACTAGTGATATTCAAGACTCATTATTCTTATTTCACACTCAGTATTTTTATTTCACACTTAATTTAAGAATGATTGAGAACTTACAAAAGGATACGTGTATATTAATTCCCGACGGGTATGTACCAAGACAAGCAGTTTGTTTTTGCCACAACTTGAAGTGTGAAAAATATCATGTAGCATATAACATTACCTTATCGAATAAAAGAAATTATGAAACAGCAATTATATCTCTGGATGATTTGTCTCCTGCCAGTTTCCAATGTAACTCGAAAATCAGTTATAGTGATGCTGTGAAGAAGTGATGACTATGAAACTGTAAAAGTGATTGCCTTGTTGAGTAATATAAAACTAGAATAATAAGGAAGCTGAAGTAGCCTACTTTCCTTTTGAGTAATGGACGTGGAACAATACGTGGTTATCACGAGTAGTTGTATGAATGTTATCTACATAGGACTACTTGTATTGTGTTTGTGGATTTTGATCAATAGATTGGTCTATTGTTCTGACAACTCTGAACTCTTGATACCGTTATCACTACTTGTACTCTTTTACATGTCCTTGTACTTTATACACCATCGATTAAGTATAAATTTGTTTGTGGATCAGACAAAAGGTATAGTTAGAGACTTGAATCAAGTGAGATAGTTTGTCAAGTGAAATAGTTTGTCAAGTCAAGTGAAGAAGTGAAAAAGATGGCGTTGATTTTTTACAAAGACAATACTAAAGTACCTGAAGTAAAATACAGTGTCCGAGAGAAGAAGGATGATGTCTATATAAATTTTGATAGGCCAGTCCCACTACTATGTAACATTTCAGTTTTGGTAGACACAAATACACCAGTATATGCTACTATTCAAGATTGGGAGAAATTGGAGAAGGATGTGAAAGGTGTTGCCAACAACAGGGTTTCTTGCAGGTTGCTCGATGATGACAACTTTTTGAAATATGTAAACCATCTGATTGATTCACATAATAAGAATTGTTCAGTCAAAGAGAGAGTTACTCCACCAGGACCACGAGATGTTTATGTAAAAATTACTAGGAGTGCGTTTGCTTGTAGTCATGAAGACAAGTGCGACAAAAGTTACATCTGCTGCAAGAAGGTTATGCCTCGGAAATATGGATGTCCAGTATCTGATGATAAGGGTTCGTATTTTTATACAACTCAAGAAAATAATACTACACCCATTGAAACAGGACTGTATATCTTGAACAGTTTGATATACATCAACACCATAAGTTATAGAAGTGGGCGAGGTGAGGCAGCAGTTAAAGGATTAAATGTCAATGGTAGTTTTGTTGCTGGTGCAGTAATGGGTAGGAACAGTGGAGAGATGTTTACCACCAAAGTATTGACAGAGGAAGATTTTGACGAGCGTGTAAAGTCGTTTGATAAGTTTCTGAAAACAAAACCAAATTGGGAGGAGATGGAACAAGATGTTGCGACACCCAGTTCAGATGATGATGTTGAAGTTCAAAAACAAGTCAGTGTAGGGCGGTCAAAGAAGGATGTAAGAGTAGAGGAGAGTAAGATTGTGAAGAAGCGTAAGGTTGTACAGAAGAGCTCAGATGAAGATGATGACGAGGGGGAGCAATCAACTAGTAGTGGAACAAAAAAAGATGTCAAGCCAAAGAAGGTTGTTGGCAACAAGAAGGCAAAAGTTGTGGCGGTTAGTTCAGAGGAAGATGATGTAGAAGAAGAGGTTGTACCAAAAAGGACTATCAAGCAACAAGCGACAAATGTGGTTAAAGCAAGTAGCAAGCCGAGAAAGGATGTTGTGAAGAGTAAGCCAAGTAAACCAACTCCAAGTCCCAAGAAGGTTGTTGCAAAGACAACAAAGATTGATCCCACAAAGCTGGTTGACGATTCCGAGAGCGGGCAAGAAGAAGATGATGCTAAAGAAGTCGAGAGTGGTTCAGATTCAGATGTAATGGATTGATCAACTAGTCTATTTTATCTACTGGTATATATTTTGTCAACCAGTATATTTAATTTGTGTTATTGTAAATTGTCTCTTATTATTGTAAACTGTCTCTGGTTATTGGTGGTTCATTAAATATGATTTCTATAAAACTTGAAAACGATGTTGAAGTTTCCCTAATACCTTTAAGTGTTGGTGTGAAAAAAGCTCATACAAAAACATTTCACATGACAAGACTAGCAACAGAGAATGAAGTAAAAACTAATACAGTTTACTGTTTGAAAATTTGTATATTAAATGAGCATGCAAAGTATCAGTGCATGTTTCACAAATTTAATTCTTCATTACAAGATTGTAACCATAGGTGCATCATTATGTTTGCCGACTTTAAATATTCTACAACACCGAAAGAGTATGACTATGCCAAGGAGAGATGTCTAGAGGATATCGTCTTAAAGTCAAGCGACTATATTACCAGAGAAGGAAAGGGGGAATTCTCGAAGCGCTTCAAGAACGTCAAGTGACTTTGAAGTTTTAAATTGTTGGAGTGGATCTAGCATGGTGAGACGGTTGATGACATTATCGAGAGCATTCAACCCCTGGCGTGAGCTGAAAAAGTTTAGGCAGCGTGTATACGAGTATTGATGAATGTCGACAAACAGTATTTGTAAGATTGATAAGATTAAAGCTATTATCAAAAATATACCTGCAACCTTTTCTTTACCATACAAGAAGGCAGATGTACTAATTAGTAGAGAGATTATAGGTAGTGAGGTTAACAAGTTTCGTTGAACATAAATTCTGTTTCGTGAATTTCTCAACTCCAACTTCTCCATGGGTAGGATCAACTCTCTGTCAATTTGATCTGGTATTGGCGGTTGAATGTTTGTACTCGGCTCATCTTGAGTCCAATCCAAAACTTGTCCAAGTGAGTTTCGCTTCAGTGAGAGAAGATAGTCTGATATGTAAGTAAACGATTCTACAAACTCATCGTCTGTCTCCACCTTTGATTCACTTGTATCATCATCCTCATCAGGTTTTAGTCTACTCATGTATAAAACAGAAACTGGTGAAATGGTAGGATACAGTGATTGAAAGGTTGATCTAAAAATTAAATCAAATTGAGCTGTAAACAGATCACACTGTTTTTGAAATAACTGTTTGTTCAAGTCGAATGGGTCGATAATGTCGAGTATAAATGATGCTACACCTACAACGATTAAAACAAAGTCTAGAAATCTAAGTGCGGTAATAGCCATCTTTAAAAGATTGATTGCAATACTCCTGGTGCTAGCCAGTGCCAGGTCTACAACACCGCGTCGAATAATTGTACCCTCTATTGTGGCGCGTAAAAGTGCAACACCCCGACCATTAACTAGTAGTCTGAAAATTGCTGCATCCGACAGTGTCTTTATGGTATTCTTGATAATATTTACAAATCCGTCTAAAACCTTTTCTGTAATATAATCAAATCCTAGAGCAGCTAAAATTGAGATTATATTCTCAACACTAAAGAAGGATGACCAAAACGAGTTTGAGTCAACAGTACTGACTAGTGGCCCATTGATGTAGAGCCTTGTGTTTAGTTTTGAAAGTGAAATTAGTCGAGTGTAATAATCCAACCTTCCATAGGTAATATCTTTTGCGTGTAAGATTAGCGCAGACAGTGTTCGGCCAAAGAGTAGGATTTCCAATATCCGCTCTCCCAGTGGTCTATAACAATCACCGTCTCTAAATCGAGTTCCAAAAAATGTGCAATACTCTTCTGTTATTAAAATCTTATCCTGATCACCGAGATTGAATAGTGGTGTATTTGTTGTACCTCCTATATAATTATCAGAACGTCTACTCGGCGCTAGGGCATATATGATTGAGTATATATTTCTGATTCTACACTGGTTGTCCCGCCACACAGTTGGCACCATTGTAGGAAACGGGTCTGCTTGATCATACTTTTGATTAATCCCATAACACGCTGACTGACATGAGGTGTATTGTTGTGGAACAGGATCTATACTCTCCCACCTTTGCTCAGGTGTATTAGGCAAACATGTGTCACCTGTATATTGAATGGGTAAACAATTGATAAGATCACATCCAGTTTGCGTAAACTCTATTGTATTCTTATCTCGTATTTGATCGACAGATGAATTAACAATAGAAGGTAGATCATTGTCTGTCCATGGTGATGTCGTAATATTTATCGATGAGCTTTGAGCAGGATACGTCGCGATAAATTTCTCGATAACATACCTGTCAAGTATATTAGCAGCGTAAGTAGCAGCATCTAGTAAGTCTGTGTTTGTTACTGCCACAGACATAGTTAATGTCTTTAAAAGTGTTTCATATAGTTAGACTATCTCGTATCTAGTTCCAATTTTCTCGTCAGTTGAAATTTATAACTTGAGCAGAAATGACTAGTGTTGAAGATTTCGTGTTGCGACTGAAGGAGATTAAAGGTGAAGCTTCACGCAACAAGAAGAAGGAGCTGTTTGATACTGCGTGTGGTGAGATTGAACACTTTAAAGAGCTTGCACACTATAGCTTACCTAAAGTGTCTAAAGTTATAATCAATAATATAATTTCCAACAACAATATTGCAGTTTCGAATTTGAAAATTAAAACAACTGACGACTTGCTAGTTTATTTGAATGCTGTCAAAGATGAAACAGAAATGAAAAAGAAGAAGGAGCTGCTCAAGAGTGTTTTGTTTGGACTAAACTCTAGTGTTTCTACAATTATCAAGAATATATTATGTCGAGACTACAAGCTAGGGATATCGGCTGAAAAGAAGATTGGTTCAGATCAAGTGGCTTTATGTAATGATAAAATACACGACTTGTTTAAGGAAGGTGATGAGGTTTACATTGAGGACAAGTGTGATGGTATACGTGTGTTGGTTGAATTTGATGGATCCTCATATTCGTTTACATCAAGAAATGGAAAGGAGATTAAATTCTTTGGAGAGTTTGCACCAGCACCAGCAACATCTCGATATAACAATCAAGCCATCAACAAGTATATTTTGGATTGTGAATTTGTTGTCCACGACACTGAAGGTGTTCAACAGTTTTCTCTAGCCCAAAGCAGGAAGATTGATGGTTATTCAAAATTTGTGGTGTTTGATATTTTAAATTACAACGGAGACGATTTGAGGTGCTTTAAACTGCAGGATAGGAAGAAGTATATACACGAACTAGTTTTAGATGAACGCTATTTTATAAAACTAGCTTCTCAAAAAGTTATTTACAACTACAACAAGCTAGTACACTGTTTTGCAAACTTGAATCGTCCTATTGAGGGACTTGTAATTAAAAAGGCGAACCAAGAATATTTGCCTGGTAAGCGTATTTGGGGAAGGCTGAAAATTTATGAAGAGAAACAATTTTATACGCCTAGCTGTACCAAAAGTCGTTCTGCTAAAACTTGGGGAATTGTTACGTCTATAAATTTACACGATCCCGAAACTTGTGAGTTTGTATCGAAATGTTCAGTTCAGAAAAATGAGGATAGAATATACTTTGGAAAACTCGTTGATGACAACGGTCAGTTTATGAGACCAATTTCTGTATACGTCAAATATTATACTGGTTGCTTTAACGGCAAATCTTTGAGACATCCAGTTTTGATGAGGATAATATCACAAGAGGAGTATAGTCCATCACTTGTAGAATCTACATTACCGCAACTAACTGAGTGCCAAGAACGAAGTACTGATGATGAAGATGATGAAGGGTATTTGAAATATTATTAAATGTCTAAACTGTTGTATGAGAAATATATTACTATTGTAAGAGAAATATTATTGTATCTGAAATATTATTATTGTATCTGAAATATTATTATTGTATCT
>Ga0160429_1000275_pt1 | contig 58341 bp, 47 predicted proteins | sample SolpanmetagenomR_FD_108199 | JGI IMG/M metagenome (GOLD analysis project Ga0160429, IMG submission 108199) | Solar panel surface microbial communities from Lawrence Berkeley National Laboratory, California, USA - R | ecosystem: Engineered > Built environment > Solar panel > Unclassified ... | reverse complement strand
GATTTTGTTGAGCGAGCCCACCCGGTTCAGCGGCAGGCGCACGATGCGGCTCTGCTCGGCCAGGGCTTGCAGGATGCTCTGGCGAATCCACCACACGGCGTAGGAGATGAACTTGAAGCCCTTCGTCTCATCGAAGCGCTTGGCCGCCTTAATCAGGCCCAGGTTGCCCTCGTTAATGAGGTCGCCCAGCGTCAGGCCCTGGTTCTGGTATTGCTTGGACACCGACACGACGAAGCGCAGGTTGGCTTTGGTCAGCTTTTCCAGCGCCGCCTGGTCGCCCTCGCGGATGCGCTGGGCCAGCGTCACCTCCTCGTCGATTGATACCAGGCTCACTTTGCCAATTTCCTGTAAGTACTTGTCGAGCGACTGGCTTTCGCGGTTGGTAATCTGCTTGCTAATTTTGAGCTGTCTCATGCGGGAATGGCACTGCGTAGAAAGGGCAGCGCAACATACAACTTGCCATGCGGTTGCTTGGTTCGACGGCCCCGCAATAGGGACATGGCTGGACGCCGCTTTTACGTTCGTTCATTTTGGCCACTCCCTATGCTGTTGGCGTTACGAGCAGCCGCTTTGCGCTTCTCGATAGCCCTAAGTACTGCAGATACACAGCGCTTTCAGGTCATGCGTGATTACGCGTGATTAAGTTGGGGTCTGCCTTTCTGCTCAGGGCTCACCGTAAACAAGTTGCCTAGCCGCGCCCCTGCGCTCACTGCGCAACGGTCTTTTACACGGCCCGCAAAGGGCACCTCTGTTGCAGCAGCGCCCACAACACCAGGGCCTAGCGGGCGCGCAAGCCTGCCCCCGCAACGAGTACGAGTCTGGCCACGCTTCCTGCTTCCTCGCCCCTAGACCCTACGCCCGCGGCGCCGGCCATCAACGTGGCCTTGCGCACGCAAAGTGTCGGCACGATTGCCCTCGGTACGGTTGTGGGCAATGCCATTACTGCCGTCTTGGCGCACGCCTTAGCCGCCCCGGCCCCACCCCGGAAAAGAAATTATCGGACGGGTTGCGCCTTTCGGACCCTACTCCTAAGCCCTTACTTTGAAGCATGGAAGCCAAACAGCCTTACCCTGATTCGCGGCACCTACCCCGGCTGGACTAGTAAGATTGGTGGCGATACAGCCGAAACCGGTGGCTGCTTTATTTCCATGCCAGACCCCACTCCCCAACAGCGGAGCTGAGTCAACCGTCGCAACGCGCGCTTGCCTCATTGCTTCGGTAGCCGGACGTATTGTTCAATGTTGACCCTATTCACGCCCGCGCTGGCTACTTTTTCTAGGCCGCGCTGCACAAGGGTATCCCCTTTGAGGGTAACGGTGAAGGCGAAGGTATTGCCTTCCCACTCGCGCGCGCTACAATACTCCAGCTGCTCGGTATAAAGACTGTCGACCAGCGTATAGCGACCGCCGCCCGCGACAAAATCGGTCGGGCCGCTAGCCTTTGATAGCCCATGTTGCAAGAAGGCAAAATGGGTGTCGTTGATAATTTTGATGAACGATACGCCTGTGGTTTTATCCGTGACCACTGTATCGCCTTTCTCGATGTGCGTCGCCCGGACCAGCTTCCAGGTGCCGACCAGTGGCCGGCTTGGGGGGTGGCTTGCGGCGCACAGGCGCTAAGCGTGGTAGCCAGCAGCGTTGGCTTGATTAGGGTGCGGAGGAGGGACATCGGGCGCAAGGTAGGGCGTTGACCCTCAGCAAAGCGCGTCCTATTCTCCCGAAAACAAGGCGCTGGGCTTGTCGGGTGGTGGGAGGCTATTTGCTTGTAATCGACCCAGGGGCTACGGCATACGGGGTAGGCAGACTACTAGTACTGGTTACCCACCCAGCGTGCTCGCGCATCCAGACGGCAGGGCCACTGGGAAACCACGTGACCCTGACGGCGCAACTGGTGATGAAAGGAAGACTTAACTGCTACCCCGAGCTGCTGGCCGCTTCATTGGCCGGGCAGTGGCTGGCGGCCGTTGCGTTCGTGCGCGTCGAGGCCAGTGGTCGGGCGAGCGCGGCGCTAGCTCATGCGGTCACTTTACTAGCAAAGGCGCCTTCGCGCGTTAAACAGTCCAGCGTAAATGCATCGTGTGGCGACGTAAGGGCAGCCCAAACAATTGTCCTCTACTCCCGCAGGAAGTCAACTGCAGCGCGACGTGCGAAGATGAAAGTCCGTCAACTGCCCCTGCGCGGTGAAGGTCAACCGAATCTCGTTTACATGACCAGTTAGTTGCGCTACTGTAAAGCATAAGTCAAGGGCTGGGGTAGTATAAGGTGGTACGTCTAGGATGTAGCTCTCTTGTTCGCTGGCTACGCCGGCTTCTTGCAGTTGCCCCTGGACCAGGGAGTAAGTAACTGTTCTAAAATCAGTGTAGCTCAAGCTCCCCAGAAAAGAGAGTAGTTGCCGATAAGCGAGGGAGAAGTCTGCCATGCCCAAACATACGCCTATCCGCCGGCACTGCTGGGCTCAATCAGGATAGTTTAGGCAGTGGCATTTCAGGTCTCACTTCTTCGGCCGGCAAAGAGCACTAGTATAAAAATTTAAAATTAGTTATTGGCTCATGCCGCTTAGCTGGGGCCAATAAGATGCAGCGAAATTCGCCCGGTATTTTCCAGCAGCGCAAATCGCTGACGGTTGATGGTCGGTAGAATTGCCACGATATTGTGTTGGACTTCAATCGTTCGTTCCAAGTGGAACGCGTTGTGACGCAGGCAGTACACTAGGGCCTGTGTCTGGTTTCTCCTATCAGAGCTAACTACCGTTACGACATGCGCTGGGCCCACAAATTTTATTTCTGTATACACCTTATCAGATGCGGCTACGTGAATAGGTGCAGGGTTATCGGATAGGGGCTGCCACAGCATGAGACCTTCCTCCGTGGCCACGACTAGTTGTAGCGCAGTAGTGTAGGTAGAGTAAGTCATGTGGTAAGCCATGCCTGCCACAAGCTCGTGCGTACTACTCTGGCGGTTTTCGGGCCAGCTTAACAGTCGGTTACCATAATAGCTGTAATACGTACCATCGCGATAGAGTAGCTCGGCTGGCCAGGTACGTTCCCCATCAGTAGTTTCTGGGGTCAATTTATCGGGCAGCAGCAGGAATGGTGCCTCAGCCTTGCCCTCGGCCGAATACACGGTGGTATGGATAAAAGAGCCTCGAAATTCGGCTGTTCCCGTGGCCCCATTGGGTAGTAAGGCCACCCGCATAGGCCAGGCAGGAAGCCAGCTAGGGCATTCTACGAGAAGGCTTTGGGGGAAATACTTGTTCTTGGGCAGGCACTTCGTTTCAAGGGCCAGGGGCGCTGACGTGCGCAGTAGGATACGATTGCCGTGCTGCTCGTCGGCCAGCAACACCACTTCTACGCCCGCCGCCTCGGCCAGCCAGGAATAATACTCCACGTTGCCGTACCAGTTGCCCCGGGCCAAGTGCAGCCGCCCGGTGCGCGTGCCGATGGCCACCCACTGGTGCCCGTGCTCTACAGCGCTTTTCCAACTGATAGTAGCATCCAGCTGCAAAGCAGTTACCTGCTGCGACTTGCTGCCAGCAGCCGCCGGGCGGGGCTGCCGAATGGCGTAGCGACTGCAATCGGCGGCAATAAGCCGGTCGTCGGGCAGAAAATTGCGCAGCAGGGCTAGCGGGGTTGCGTTACCGGCAGCGGCTTCGGCGCTCACCACCTCGTAGGCTATGTCGAGCGCGGTGGCTCGCAGCGCGGGCGTAGCGTGCTTCTCATTGACGGCGCTCAGCACGTGTAGCAGGGGCAGGCGCCGCTCAGCCGTGGTGTAGTGGCGGTATATAGCTTGGACGTGCAAACCCAGATTGGCTTCCGGTACGGCGGCTAGCAGGTCGAAATACTGCTGGAGGCATACTTCCGGCTGTTTAGAACTGGCCCAGCCTTGCAGCAGCACTTCCTGCGCGCGGCCGGGGGCGGCGAGCTTACCCGCCAGCAGGCGGGCGGCGGCAGGGCGGTCGTCGTTGTTGAGGAAGAGGCTGACGCCGCGCTCGTAATGGCGGGCAGCCAACGCAGGCTGCTCCAGGCGTTGGAGCAGGTCGCCGGCTTTTTCATGCTCGTTGAGCTCGGTGTAAAGCTCGGCTGCCTCGAGCAGTAGCCCGCCGTGTTCAAGGCACTTGGCCGCGGCCGGCAGGTTCTTGAGGTGGTCTTTGAAAAGCGCCGCGGCCTCGCGGTAGAAACCACCCTGGTCCAGGGCATTGGCCGCCGCCTGGTAGTCGCCCAGCAGGTGCGCGTAGATGTAGGCGGCTTTTTTAAAGCGGCCGGCCTCTAGTTCACGGGTGGCCGCGGCGCGGTACTGTAGGCCCAGATTGTGGCGGTAGGCACCCAAATCCCATGCGTCGACCCGGCCGCCGCCGCCCAAGCCGCCAAGATTGAAGTCGGTGGCGCGGCGGCCTAGCCAGGGCGATTGCGGCGCCGTGCCCCGGTTCAGGTAGGGCCCATCCAGAGGAATGGCGTAGCGCAGCGCCTCCTCCGTATTCTCGTCAAACAGACGCAGCAGGCGCTCAATCTCGCTCTGCCGCTTCTGCTCCAGGTTGTGAATGCGGCCGCCCAACCAGCTTTCCATGCGCTGAAACAGGCCCGGCCGCCTGGCCGCCGGTCGGTGCGTAGTGCGCTGATGCCCGGCGCCATTACCGAAGCCTTGCAGCAGGCGCGCTAGCAGAATAATTAGGGGCACAAGCAGTTCGCCTGAGCTGCCGCTCCCAAAGTGGCTGACTAGCCCTGCTACCAGCATCATCGCCACTAGTGCTAGCAGCACCACGCCCACCGCGCGGCCCGCCTGGCCCAGTGCGGGCGCAGGCACCCACCGCACCAGGGTAAGCAAGCCGGTGAGCAGGCCGCGCCATAACTTATCGAGCGCCCGTTGCAGCGAGTGAGCGCGCGCATCGGGGGCGTCCGGCAGCGCTGCGAGGGGCACGGTCCCGATTTCCTGCTGAAGCGACCCTACCACCTCGGCCACCGTGGGTACCTGCACCCGCACGCGCTCCAGGCGGGGCTTGGGGGCGTGGCCCGGCCGGGCGCGGCCCCAGTCGGTGGGGCGCGGCGGCGCGCAATCGAGCAAGGTCGCCAGGTCGATTTCGTCGGTAGTGTCAAATCCTACCAGGCCGATATGAGGGTGCAGCAACTGGCAGGGCCAAAGCAGGGCGCTCGCTAGTTCGGCGGGCGTAGTGGCGGGCCAGAGCGACGCCTGCACGGGCACGAAGAGGCGCTCGGCTACCACGCCGTAGGGTTCGAGTAAGTCGGTAGGTAGCGGAGTCCCTTCTTCTACTACTACAAACAGGCCCGCCGGCCGCACCGAATGAATGGACTCGGGCACCAAGTAGCAGCTCAGCTGATTGGCCGCCAGGCCCCAGCGGCCAATTTCGCGCAGCCAGCCCGCGGCTTCGGCGCCGCGCAAAAAGGCCGCGCACGCCGGCCGCTGGGCCGATTGCTGATAGCGAAGCGTAAGGGGCATGGGTTAGGCCAGGTGGTCAATAAAGCGTTGAATATACTGTCGGTAAAACTCCGGCACGGCCATTTGACGGCTCGGATTGGGGCCCGTGAAGTAGGCCGAGCCGCTCACCATGCCGCCCACCGCGCCATCGGCGGCCCAGGCGGCGGTGGGCTGGTTGAGGAGGAGCACCAGCGTAATTTCCGGTACGCTGGCCTCGGCGCTGCGCAGGTGCAGCAGGCCGCGCGGGTCCAGGATGGCCTCGCTGCCATTGGCCCAGCGAAACACCCGAAACTGCAGGCGCTTGTTGGCCGTGAGGGCAAAAGTTTCGGTACTGACCTGCACCATAGCGCGCGGCCGGCTTTCGGGGCGCTTACTCTTCAGGTGCAGCTCGTGCGTCAAGGTGCTGCCGACGCTCACTACCCGCAGCTCGTGCCCTTCAATCAGCAGCTCGCCCGCGTCATTCAGCCCCATCTTGGTTACCCGCTGCAACACATTGTAGCCGTTGTTAGTGAGTTGCTTGACGTGCTGATGGTTCAAGACGGTGAGCCGAGTAGCGGGCCATTTCGTGTTGCCGCGGGCCGCTATCTGCTGCCGTTTGCAGTCGAATACCAGGATGTTTGACACCGGTAAACTTCCTGAGCCAGCCGCCTGGGCCGGCAGCCACACGTAAAAGTGACCCGATGTATACACCACCTGGGTGGGTACCGTACCAGCGGGTATTTCCGCCGATAAGTCCAGGCGGACCACTGAATTGGTATCAACAGTCAGCGCATAGAAAACCAACTGACTTTTGCCGCTTACCAGTACGTAAATCGTCCGTCCCTCATCGCCAAAGCTGTAGCTGCCCACTTCAATTAGCGGCAGTACCTCCCGCGCACCATACTGGTTATTAAGCCAGTAAAGCACACGTTGCACGTTATTAATACTTACGACCCCTATCTGCCTGGGAAAATAGGTAGTGCTGGCCAGTACCCGCACGCCCAACGTTGGAAAGTAGAGCGGGGCCGGCTCCTGCTGCAAAAATGCCGGCGTGGCAATGCCGCTTATGGGTATTGGCGATGGGCGGCGCGCCGGGGCACTAGCCTTGTACAGCAGCTCTTCCAGGTCGTAGCGCGCCGTGCTGAGCGGCACGCGGTGGCCGTGCTGGTACTCGTAGAGCTGTAGTTCGCCGCTACGGTCCACGGTGAGCAAGAAGCGCAGCGCGGGTTTGGCCTCGGCCAGCGCCCCGGCGAACTCGGGCTGGTGCAGCAGCTGCGCATCGGTGATAAGCAGGGTGTCGGTAGCCGCCTGCCGCTGGGAAAGCCGCGCAAATGCCTGCAACGCCACGCCGCCGTGCGGGGCCACGTCGAGCAGTTGCAGCGCCGCCACCACGCCCTCGAACGACTCCAGGTCGAGGGCGGCGAATTCTTTCCCGCCCAGCGCTACGGCTGCCACCGCAATGGGTGGGCGGGCCTGGCGCGCGTTGCGGACCCAAGCCAGCGCGGCGGCCAGCGCAAACACGCGGGGTACGCCCCACATGCGCAAGGTGGTATCGAGCAGAATAAAGCGCGGGCGGGCGTCCTGGCGCGGGGGCTCCTCGCGGCGTAGGTACAGGGCCTCGTTGTTGACCAGCCGCGCTAGCAGGGAGAAGTCGTCGTGGGCCAGCTCGCTGAGCAGCAGCCGGTCAAAATTTCCCCGGTTGGTCACGTCCGCCACGCCCCCCAAGGGCTGGTCGCTGGCGCCCTGCAGGTGCATCGGAATGCGCAGCGCGGCACCCAGGTGCTGCGCCAGGCGGGCGAGCCCGGCCGTGCGCGGGTCGTGGGCCAGCCGCTCAAAAAGGTCGAGGGATGGAGTTGGGGTTTCCGGGGCGGGGCGGGCGGGTGGCGGCAGCGGTTCAGGTGGCTTAGCCAGGCCGGTGCGTAGGTGCAGGGCTAGCGCCTCGGTGGTGGGAAAGCGGCTAAGGGCTAGCGCAAGGGCGGCCAGCTCCTGGTAATGCTGGCGCCTAGTAAGTTGCTCACGGCTAAAATGCAATACCATCTCTGAGCGGCCACTTTCCCACTCATCAAGTAAAATGGGGGTTAGCACCGCGCTTATTTGCGGGGCCTGCGCGCTAAAAACCTCCCGAAACAGAAGCAGCTTGGCCTCACTCGTTCGCAACGCGGCGGGCAGCCTGCTGACCTCGTTCAGAAACGAGAGCACGTGCCGCATTTGGCGCTCAAGCTCGTCGTTGCCAGGGTCTTCGGGGCTAGCGGGCAAGTTTTGCCACAGGTAGGTGTAGGCGGTAGTATCCGCGTGCGCTGCCGTCCAGGTATCGGCGCAAGCCGCCAGCAGCAGCAGTACCGACGCCAGCGGGGGCAGCCCCTGGTTCGTGAAGCCGCGCAGCACGCGGGCCAGCTCCTCCCGGTAGCATAGCGTGTTGCCGGTGCGCCATTCCACAATGCTACCTTTCTCTACCCAGTGCCAGAAATAATCCTTAGGGTTGCGGAAATAGCTGGGGGCCAGCTCGCGCACCGTTTGCAGGGGGTTATCCAACTCACTCATCATCAAACTCCTTTGCGGTGAGCCGTACGGCGCTGCGCGTCACGGGCACTATATTCTCGTTCAAAATCCGCTCCCAGCTGCCATCCGCCGCAAACAATAGCGTAGCATCCTGCGCAGGGTTGAGTTGCTGGGCAAGCAGTGGCGCCAGCAAGGGGGCTTCAAAATCGAAGCCGGCTGGCAGCAGCAGGCCCACTCGCAGCCAGTGCTCCTGGCCCGCAATGGGCGGCAGGGGGGTGCCCAGCAGCAGCACCCGCCGGTCGGCCGCCACGGCGAAGCGCAGGCCCGTCAGCCGGATTTCGGGGGCCGTATCAGCGTAGGCACACCAGGCCGCCAGGTTGGTAAGCAGCGCCGCACCGGCCTCGGCTCGGGATGAAGGGGCCAGCCGGACCCGGTAGCGCGGGGCGCCCTGGGCCGGCAGGGCCGCCGTGGGCAATGTCAGCGGTATAAATGCCGGAATGGCCTGCCAGGCCAGCGCCGGCAGCTGCGCCGTGGGCGTGCGGCTGCCCGGCGGAAACAGGCGGCCCTGCGCATCCAGCGCGTAGGCGGCCGTGGCGGGCAGGGCCCGTACGGCCAGCGGCAATTTGCCGGTGGCCGGCAGGCCGCGCAGCCACAGCGCATCGGCCGTTTCGGCCACTTGCAGGCCAGGCACATTGCGCACGCCGCCGAGGATTTCGCGGTCGGCGAGGGCTAGCACGAATACGCGCTCGGTCATCATGCCTGCAACGCTTTCTGCCAAAGGGCGTCGAGCGGTTCCTGCACGTAGGCGCGCTGCACGTCGTTGGTGAGCCACTGGGTGCGGCCGTGCAGGTAGCGCAGCTGGTCCTTGATGGCGGTGCGCTCGGCAGGCGAGGTTTCGGGCAGCTCCCATTGCGCGGCCAGGGTGCTGATTTCGCGCAGCAGCGCGTCGGCACTGGGGGCGTCGTGGCCGGCGGCGCGGGGATGCTGGGCCGGCAGCGCATCGGCGTGCACCACGGCATCGACGATGCCGGCTACCACTTCGCGCTGCTCGTCGGTGTCCCAGATGTAGCGCAGCACCCACATATCCGATGGGATAACCGTGGTGCGCTGACACAGCAGGGCGCTGGCGGCCAGCAGGCGCTGTAGCTTCACGGCCCGGCGGTCCGATACGGGCACGCCGGCCAGGCGCAGCTTGCGCACAAGGTCGGTGTAGGCCGGGCGCACGGCGTGCAGGTCTACCAGCGGCAGGGCGGCTTGCAGGCGCAGAATGTCCTCGGCCGCAATGGTGGGGGCCGCTTCGTCGGCCCGGCGCTCCAGATTCCAGCCCGCCTCCAGCACCTCGGCCAGGGAGTCGGGGGCCACGTAGTCGCAGTGAACGCGCACCAGAAAGCGGTCGAACAGCGCTTGCAGCGCCTCGTCTTCGGGCAGGTGGTTGCTAGCCCCCACAATCAGCAGCGTGGGTAGGGCGCGGGTTTCGCGGCCACGCCGAAATACCCGCTCGTTCAGCACCATCAGCAGGCTATTCAGAATGGCGCTGTTGGCATTGAGCAGCTCATCCAGAAAAATGAGGTGCGCTTCGGGCAGCATGCCTTCGGTGTTGGTCACGAGGTTGCCCTCGCGCAGCTGGCGGATGTCGAACGGCCCAAACAACTCGTTGGGTTCGGTGAAGCGCGTAAGCAAATACTCAAACGTGCGGCCCTGCACACGCTCGGCCAGGGCCCGAACCAGGGCGCTCTTAGCCGTGCCAGGCGGGCCTAGTAAGAATAGGTTTTCGCGCCCTACCAGGCAGATACTCATCAAATCAATGATGTCGTCTTTGCCTACGAAGGTAGTTTTGAGGTGGCGGGCCACCCGGTTGAGTTGGTCAACCAGTTCCCATTCCGGGGTCAGGGGATTTGCCATTATGTGGAAGGATTAAAGGCCGCGAAATCGGGCCATAGAGTCGCCGCGTGGGCGCCTAACGCATTCTGTATCAAGGGCTGCAAATGAGGCTGCTTTGCGCGACTTCGGTATTGCCCCCGAATGATGCGGTCAATGTATGCTTGCCGCAGTGCCGGATGCCCTAGCACCGTGGCTTCGGCTTGGGCATCCGGCGTCTCGCCACTCGCGAAGGAGAGCGGCCAGCGCTGAGCGGTAGCCTGCAAGCGGGCGACTAGGGCATCTCCCGGCGCTAGGCCCTTGGCCAGCAACAGCAAGTCGGGTAGATAGCGGAAGGACAAATCGACGGAATACGTGACCTCGGGCGTCAACGGACCGCGATACTCGCTCAGCTGCTGGGCGATGGTAGCTTCGTCTAGCTCACGCACCAGCACCAACTGGACGGTGCGGTAAAGAAATTGCGCGGCCCATTGCGCAGCGTCCGCTTCGAATGCCGGCGCCGTGTGCGGCAAGTCTATGCTGTCCTCTAAGTAGTACTCGTGAAGTAAGGTCTGGGCTGCTTGCGCATCCGTAGTCTCGAACCCGGTGGACTGACCGGGCAGCGTCACGGAGCCGGTAGTTAGTAGGTCATGGAGAAAGGCAGTTAGCAGCATGGGCACGCAAAGGACCATACGGAGTGATACTAAACTCGTCCGTACAAGGCAACCGGGATAAATTATCTTGCAAGTTGCTTCATAGATAGCAGATTGTCGCCATTACAATGTGGTTGGCAACGTCGGCAATAAACTAGACAGGATGGTTACCTTACCACCTTACATAACAGAGCTTCTAAAAGACTCTTTGGGAAAATAACTACTTGATTATCAATTATTCATTATTTATCTGTACTGCCTGATGGCACATCTTTTGCCAGTCCCGCTTGCTCCCCAAGCTTTTCCTCCTGGCATGCAGCTACTGCTACTTCATCAAACTACCTGTTTAACCACCTACTACGACCAGTGCAACGACTGGCTGTACCTGGAGTGGCAAGGCGAGCTTACCCTCCCGCTCGTTCAGGAAGCGTGCGATGCCCTAGCCACCTGCATTTTGCAGCGGCCCTATGCGCGCGTGCTCAACAGCAACGAGCAGGTAACGGGCATTTGCTGGGAAGTGGCGGCGTGGCTGGCTACTGACTTTTTGCCCCACTTGACCCTGGCCGGTGTTGAGTGCGTAGCGTGGGTATATGCCCCCATGCTACGGGGGCAGCACGTTGTGTATCTGCTGCTCCGCCAATTACCCGGCCCCCCGGTCGACGCCTTTGCGAACGTAGCCGACGCCGTGGCCTACCTGCAACGGTTTCAGACAAAGTCGCCGAAATTTGTCGCCGTCCGTTCCCCGGCTCAACAAGCCGAGTTGACGCAGCAAGTACAGGCCATTCGCCAGCGCATGGTAGCCAGGCAGTCGCAGCAAGTATAGCAATTGCGAAGACATCGCACCATTTTAGCGGGTGGCGGCCTACCTGGCTTGCCTTTGTCATTGCAGTGCCCATAAGACGATGCTGCCCCACCTGCCAGCCGCAGCCGGGCATAGGCATCAAACCAGTCGTCCAGCAGCTCGGCCACCTGCTCGTCGCCAGCAGCTGGCCCCAACTACCCTTGCGGCGCAAGGCAGCGTAGTAGTGAGTCTTCGTAGCTACTATGGAAACTCCCTTCGCCTACACCATCATTGCGTTCGACCCAGCCTGCTTTTGGGAAGCTGAATTTGCCGGCGCGCAGCCGGCCGGGCTTACCGCCGGCGAGATAGAGCGGGTAGAAGCCGTGCTCGCGCCCGCCATCGCCGGGGTCAACCACCGAACCGAGCAAGCCTATGCGACCTACTGGGCGACCAACCCCAGCAGTCAGTTTGGACGGGCACAGGCGCTCATCGACCTGCCTTGCTACGCCCGGCAGTACGTGGCCCTCACTACCCGCACTGGTGAAAAGCTGGTGTGGGTGCAGCTGCTGCGTCATCCCCACGCCGAGTGGCGCACGCAGCTGCGCTGGGTGCTCGATGGGAGCAATGCCTACATCAAGGCCATTGTGAGCCCCGGTAGCGGCGAGCTACGGACGCTCACCCTCAACGGGGTAGCCTAGTGCCAGCTGCGCGCCGCTCCTACCTTACCGCTACCGGCCCCGAATAACAGATTAGCGTAAGCAGCCAGGAAGCTAGTTGTGGCTAGGCCCTCAGCTGGCGCATAGATAGTACGCGACGCCGGCCCACGTGAGCACCAGCAGGAAGTAGTTTTTGGTTTGGCTCAGCCCCGCCTCCAGCTCAAAAACGTACGGGTTACCCGCCTCATACACCAGCGCTAGCTCCTCGCCCACGGTCTGCGGCAGTGGCGTGCGCTGCCAGGCACTACGCCCGGTATAGCGACGGCCGTTGCGCGCCGAGAATTGCACCAGCAGGCAATACGTGCGGCCGCCTTCCGCATCGCTGCTGGTTTCGTGGCCGGTGACGGTGCCCCGCGTGCGCTGGCCGTGAGCCCGCAGCCAATTTTTGTGCCGGATGCTGCTCAACAAAAAGCAGGTGACGAGGCCAGCAAAACCGACCACAAGTCCGGTACCTGGCCAGCTCATAGGATAACGATTGAGGGTTGGGTAGCTAGGGGTGCGCCGCCCGGCGGGCTTAATAACGCGGATGCAGCTCTTGTCCTGGCCAGCTATGTAGAGAGCACCATCGGCACCCACCGCCACGGCGCGGGGGTGGGTGAGGCGGGCCTGCGCGGCGGGGCCGTCGCGGTAGTCGCCCAGGCCCGCGTCGCGCCGCCCACAAAACTACGCCAGGTGGTTTGGAGCAGCCAGCCAACACAGGCAGTTGCTGACTTGCCCACCGGCAGTAGCTAATTACCAACCGGCAAACAGCGCACGGTACAAAAGCAAAACTTAGGTACCATAACTCTTACTTATCGGACCTAAGTTTTTTATACATTTGCATCGCATTTGCGACCCTTATTTTTTGCACATACCAACAAGCAGATGGCTGCATCGGGGAAAAAGAACCTGCCGGCCCTGACCGGCGACCTGCCAGCCCTAGCGCTGGCCAACGACCTAGCCGGCCAGGTCGCGCCGAACGTCGGCCGCTACCTGGCCCTGGGTCTTGAAGGCGCCGAGAATACCCGGCTCGCCTACTCGGCCGACTTGCGCAGCTACGAAGCCTTCTGTGCCGAGCACGAGTTTACGCCCTGGCCGGCCGCCGTGGCCACGCTCGCCAGCTACGTCGCCCACCTAGCTGACATCCCGCGCAAGCTGGCCACCATCAACCGACACCTGGCGGCCATCGAGAAAAACCACCAGTTGCTGGGGTTACCCTCGGCCATCAGCGCGCCAGCGCTGGACGTGCTGCGCAAGGGCGTGGCCCGCGTGGTGGGTAAAAAGCAAAAGCAGGCGCCGGCTTTTTCCGTGGCTCATTTAAAAAAATGCATTGCCGAGCTTGACTTGACACGTCCCGAGGGTGCACGCGCGCGCGCACTCCTTTTAATAGGCTTCACGGGAGCCTTCCGTCGTTCCGAGCTAGTAGGCCTGAACCTGGAGCATATTGAGCTAACTGATGCGGCGTTGATACTGAATTTACCCAAAAGCAAGACCAATCAAGCTGGGGAATTGGAGCAAAAGGCCGTTTTTTACGCTTCAAACCCACTTTTCTGCCCCATTCGGGCCTATAAAGCGTGGGTAGACCTACTAAATGGCCGCACCGAAGGACCTTTGTTTGTATCACTGATACGGGGCAAAACTGGCGCGGCCGGCACTCCCTCGCGTCGCCGGCTATCTGACCGCCGCGTGAATCTGCTAGTAAAAGAGCATTTAGGCGCGAAGTATTCCGCGCACTCGCTACGAGCCTCTTTCATAACCACTGCAAAGCTCAATGGCCAATCCAACGAGTTTATAAAAAACCAGACGAAGCAAAAGACTGACGCGATGATTAGCCGCTACTCGCGGCTTGATGATATTATTGCCTACAATGCGGCGCACTCTTTAGGCTTATGACGCGGCCCTTCTGTGTTTACAGCGACGGGAAACCCCGCTACGGCCTCGACAATGGCAATGAGTAGCTTGCTCGAAAAATACACCGCATCTGCAAGGCCAGGGTCACAACGCCCCATCAGCTTACTGGAGCTGGGACTTTACGCCCGTACGAAGAAGCTGCTGGTTGTCTGCCCTGATGGGTTCTGGCGCAAAGGCAATGTTGACATCGTCGCCGAGCGCTACCATATCGACACTTACCCGACAGTAGCACCAATGAGCCGCGCCCTGCGAATCAAACTGTCAAAATAGTTATTACTTGCTCCCTTTAGGGTGCTCAGCGATTTTTATACGAAACTATTTTTTTCTACCAACTACTGTAGCATTAAGCATCTACTTACTTAATAGCTCTATCGCTTTTACAAGTAATCCCCTTTTGACAACTAAGGGCCTCAATCTTAATGTAGACGACAACGAAGCGCTCGTTGATTTAATGAAGGGTAGGTCCGGCAACACAGGCATGTCTATCGCAATCGGTTTCATGGCTAGTGGAAGATTTGAAACGACCGGCAGCTTTGGTATGGCCGTTTCCCACTATACCCGCACGGGAACATCCCGGATGTTCAATGGTGAGCTGAATATTGCTACGAACGGCAGCATCTTGTCAGCCTCAGATACCCCCGGCATTACCCGTGTCGCTTTTGTGCAGAGTATAGACACTATTCAGCAGCAATTTGACCTGGCGCCCTGGATTTATCGCGTCGCCTCCTACGTATTGCAACGAGCCTGTCGCAGTAGTACCAACGACCAGCAATTGACCGTCCAACTCGGTGATGCCAAAATCGGGAGTGTGCAGTCCGCTAATCTGAGCGGCTATGATGCTTTCTTTAGTAGGCCGTTAGCTGCGACGTTCCTGCGGGTAGCTGGCGTTACGCCCGCCACCAACTCCGTAGCCTTTGACCGCACGACGCAGCTTGGCGTGACGTTTGACCGCCCCGTAACGAGCGCCTCGGCAGCTACCATCAGTGTCTTCAGCGCCCAGAGTGGGGGCAAGCGGCAACTGACTACTTCAGTGAGTGGCAACACTGTGACCTTAGCGGGCAACAGGTATTTTCGGGCTGGTGAAGTAGCCAGCGTGGTAGTCCCGCGCACAGTCGTCGGCAGTAGCGGCGAAGTCTTAGATAATCCGTTAGTTTACCAGCTGACGGCCAAGGTAGTTGCGAGCACGGGCATCTTTGGTGGCACGCTCGACCCGGTGGCCGGCACCAATGCGGCCAACATCGCCGTGGGTGACCTTAACGATGATGGCAAGCTCGACCTGGTGACGGCTGATTACGGTAACAACGCGGGCTCGACCGTGAGCGTGCTGCTAAACACGAGTACTGGCGCGACGGTCAGCTTTGCCGCTCGCCAGCCTTTCCCGACGGGAGCGGCCCCCTACGGCCTCGCGCTTGGTGACGTCGATAACGACGGCCGGCTAGACATCATGGCTACTAACTTCGGCAGTGCCACCGGCACCACGGTTAGCGTGCTGCGCAATACCACACCCGCTGGTGCTACCACCCTCAGCTTCGCAGCTAAAGCAGATTTCACCGTGGGAGCGGCTCCGAGCGGGATATCCTTGAGTGATGTAGATGGTGATGGGTACCTGGACTTGCTAACGTCCAACCAGAGCAGTAGCACGGTGAGTGTGCTCCTCAACACGAGCCCGGCGACCAATGCCGTTAGCTTTGCTAGCAAAGTAGATTTTGCCGTAGGCGCGCGCCACGGTAACATTGTCGCTGCCGATATCGACGGCGATGGCCGGCTGGACTTACTCACGGCTAACAGTGGCGCCAGCACGGTGAGTATACTACGCAATACCGGAACGGCAACGGGCACGGCGAGCTTTGCGGCAAAAGCAGACTGCACCGTGGGGTTCAGCAATCGGGGAAGGCGATGGCCGGCACCCGCTGCCCGGCCGCGTAAGCCCGGCGCAGGCTCGCGGGCAGCGCCGCGGGGTCGGCCGTTGCGTCTACCCAATCGTACTGAACCACGCTGCGCTGCAAGAAATCTCGCAGCGGGTACAGCTCCGGCGCATCGGGTGAGCCAAAAAGAGTGAGGGTAGTCATGGGCGACGGGCTAGGGAAAGGCGGCATCCTACCCCCTAGCGAGGGGTGGGGAACGCCCGCACGTAGGGCACGGGCACCGGCGCGTCGGCGTGCAGCTCGGTGGCGGCCCGCAGCGCGAAATAGGGGTCGCGCAGCAGCTCCCGCGCCAGCATTACCAGGTCGGCCTGGCCGTTGGCGATGAGTGTATTGGCTTGCTCGGGCGTGGTAATGAGGCCCACGGCGCCGGTCAGGATGCCGGTATCCGCTTTGATTTTTTCGGCGTAAGGCACCTGGTACAGCGGCACTACCTTGGCCCGGTCGGGCATACCGAATCCACCGGCCGAGGCCGTCACCACGTCTATCCCGTGCTGCTGCAACACCGCCACCAGCTTTACCGAATCGGCCAGGTGCCAGGCGTGTTCCTCGTCTGAGAAATCAACGGCCGACAGCCGCACCAACAGCGGCATCTCGGCGGGAATGACGGCCCGGACGGCATCCACCGCCTCAACCAGCAGCCGGATGCGGTTCTCGAAGCTGCCGCCGTAGGCATCGGTGCGGTGGTTGGCCAGCGCCGAGTAAAACTGATGAAACAGGTAACCGTGCCCCGCGTGCAGCTCAATGGCATCGAAGCCCGCCCGCACGGCCCGCTCGGCGGCCTGGGCAAACTCGGCCACCAAGCCGGCTATTTCGGCTAGGGTCAGTGCCTCGGAGGTGTGCTGCTTGTCGAGCGCCACGGCCGAGGCACTTTTGGTGACCCAGCCGCCCTCGGCGGGCGGCAGGTAGTGGAAGCCCGCCGCCGGGTGGGCGTGGCTGCCCTTACCGCCCGCGTGCCACAGCTGCACGGCTATTTTGGCGCCCTGTGCCTGCACAAACTGCACCACCGGCCGCCACGCCGCCACCTGCGCCTCGTTCCACAAGCCACTATCGAACAAAGTATTGCGCCCCTCGGGCGATACGGCCGTGGCCTCGGTAATTACCAGCCCTACCCCGCCCACCGCGCGGCTACCCAGGTGCACCAGGTGCCAGGCGCCCACCAGGCCGTCGGGGCTGAGGTACTGCTGCATGGGCGACATCACCAGCCGGTTTTTCAGCAGCACGCTGCGAATCTGGAGCGGTGAAAACAACGGAACGCTCATCGTTTAAAGTAGTGGTAAAGAATTCGCCTTAGCGGCGAACGAATGATTTAGCCACCAAGCGGCTTGGGGGCGTTCTTCCTCTTGCAAACCTATGGGCCCCTAGGACTGCCCTAGCGGTAAAAAAGCGGGAATTACCGGTACTTTTAGGGCGAAAGCACTGGTCCTTGGCCGCCTCAACCGGCGCGAGGGCGTACTTCGCGGCCCTTATTGCTTATGCGCCTGCGTGCTTATTTACTTGCCCTAGCCCTGCTCGGGGCCCTCGGGGCCGCCGAGGCCGAGCCCCTGACCCCGCTGCTGGCCCCGCCGGAGGTGGCCCGGCTGCGCGCCCAGCTGTGGCGTACCCCCACCGGCCCCACCCGCCTGCGCCTGCTGCTGCAACTAGCCGACGACCTAGTGGCCCGGCACGAAGAGCTAGCCACGCCCCTCGACAGCGCCACCAGCTACGCGCAGCAGGCCCTGGCCCTCAGTACCCAGCTCGCCGACCCGGCCAGCCGCATCCGCAGCCTGTATGTGCTGGGCCAGCTGCCGGGGGCCAGCAGCGCGGCCGACACTACCGGCCGGGCTACGCTGCGCCAGGGCCTGCGCCTAAGCCAGCAGCTACCCAGCCCGGCGCTCGAAGCGGCCGGCTGGTTTTACCTGGCTAGCAGCTACCCGCGCACCACGGCCGGGCTGCCGCGCAAGCTGGCCGGCTACGCCCGCGCCGCTACCTTATTTGCGCAAGCTGGCCGGCCTTTGGAGCACGCCTACGTGCTGAAAACCATTGCCGACATGCACCTGCTGCAGGGCTACTCGGGGCAGGCCGAGCAAGAGCTGCTGCACGTGCTGGCCCTGTACCGCGCCGCTGGCCACCGCGAATTGCACTACACCTACGACCTGCTGCGGGGTGCCACCCGCCAGGTGGGCAACTACCAGGCGGCCCTGCGCTACGGCCTGGCCGCCGTGGAAAGCGCCCAGGCCACCCGCGATACGGCGTCGCTGGACTACTTATACCGGAGTGTGGGCGGCATCTACAACGAGCTGCACCAGCCCGAACAGGCCCTGGCGTATTACCAGCGGGCCCTGCGCTACGCGCGGCAGGCTCATTCGCCAGGGGCGGTGGTGAGTACGGCAGGCGCCATTAGCCGCATTCTCCTGAGCCAGCACCAGCCGCGCCAGGCCCTGCAGCTTTTGCAAGCTACGGCAGGCAGCAGCCAAGCTGCCAGCCCCGAGGTGTATGCCCGTTGCCTCATCGAATGCTACGTGGCCTTGAGGCAGTACGCGGCGGCCGAGCGCAGCCTGCGCCCGCTGCTGGCCCGGGCCGCGCAGCCCGGCATCAGCGATATGGAGCAGATGCTTACCCACCTCACGGCCGGGCGGGTGTACCTGGCCGCCGGGCGCTACGCGGAGGCCCGGCCGCAGCTGCAGCAGGCGCTCGGGCTGTGCCGGTCGGCGGGCTTTTTGCTGCAAGCGGCCGGCCTGCACCAACTGTTGTTTCGGGTCGATTCGGCGCAGGGGCGGTTTCCGGCGGCTATTGCCCACTTTCAGCAGTATAAGCGCCTGAACGACTCGGTTTTCAATGCCGCCCGCCATCAGCAGCTGGCTAGCCTCGAAATCCAGTACGATACCCGTCAGAAAGAGCAAAATATCGCCCTGCTCACCAAGCAAAGCCTGTTGCAGCAAGCCCGCCTGCGCCAGCGCGAGCAGCAGGGCAACGCCTTGCTGGTGGGTGCCGGGCTGCTGCTGCTGCTGCTGGGCCTGGGCTACAACCGCTACCGCCTCAAGCAGCGCAGCAACCGCCTGCTACGCGCCCAGCAAGCCGAGATAGCGCACCGCAGCCAGGAGCTAGCCCGCCTGCTGGCCGAGCAGCGCGAGCTGCTAACGGAGAAGGAATGGATGCTGCGCGAAATTCACCACCGCGTCAAGAATAACCTGCAAGTAATTGGCAGCCTGTTGCATACCCAGGCCGATTATTCGGCTGACCCCGCTACCCAGGCCGCTCTTGAGCAAAGCCAGTACCGGGTACAGGCCATGGCCCTGCTGCACCAGCACCTCTACCAGACCGACCGCGTGGGCTGGGTGCCGCTGCCCACCTACGTGCAGGAGCTGGCCGCGCACCTGCTCGATGCCTTCGATGCCACCGCCCGCGTGCGCCTGCACCTCGACCTGGCCCCGCTGGCCCTGCCCGTGGCTACGGCCACGCCCCTAGGGCTAGCCCTCAACGAGCTGCTTATCAATAGCATGAAGCACGCCTTCAGCCCCGGCCAGCCCGGCACGCTCACGCTCACTGGCCAGCTGCTCACCCCTGCTGCCTACCTGCTCAGCGTGACCGACGATGGCCGGGGCCTGCCGCCCGACTTCGACCCCAGCCACGCCCATACCCTGGGCCTCACGCTGGTAACGGGCCTCAGCCGCCAGCTCGACGGCGAGTTTGCGCTGCTGCCTAACCCCGCCGGCCGGGGCACGGTGGCCCGGCTGCGCTTTATGGTAGCTAGCCCGGCGGCCGAATTAGGCCCAGCTTAGGGCGGGGTATAATCCGCTGATAGTACCGGGAAAGCCGGTTTTTTTACCGTTTGGGGCCTTGGGTGGGCGGGTAGTTTTGCAGCGCCGGAGCCACTGCGCGGCACCCTGCGGCGGGTGGCCTGGCTGGTATTTCACTTTCCTTACTACGCAGCGCCATGCCTAAAATCACGGTTAAAGACGGCACCGAAATCTATTACAAAGACTGGGGTACGGGCCAGCCCCTGTTCTTTCACCACGGCTGGCCGCTGTCGAGCGACGACTGGGATGCTCAGCTCATGTTTTTCCTCACCAAGGGCTACCGCGTGATTGCCCACGACCGCCGCGGGCACGGCCGCTCGTCGCAGGCCGCGAACGGCCACGACATGGACACCTACGCGGCCGACGTAGCCGAGCTGACGGCCCACCTCAACTTGCAAGGGGCGGTGCACATCGGCCACTCCACGGGCGGCGGCGAGGCCATCCACTACGCGGCCCGCGCTGAGGCTGGCCGGGTGGCCAAGGTGGTACTCGTTAGCGCCGTAACGCCTTTGATGGTGCAGGGCCCCACCAACCCCGACGGCGTGCCGATGTCGGTGTTCGATGAAATCCGGGAGGGCACGGCCACCAACCGCGCGCAGTATTTCACCGATTTCTCCATCCCTTTCTACGGCTTCAACCGCGAGGGCGCCAACGTGAAGCAGGGCCTGCGCGACAACTGGTTTCGGCAGGGCATGAGTGGCGGGGCCAACGCCCATTACTACGGTATCGCTGCCTTCTCAGAAACCGATTTCTCCGACGACCTCAAGCGCGTGGATATCCCAGTGCTGGTGCTGCACGGCGAAGACGACCAGATTGTACCCTTCCAGGTGGCCGCCGCCAAAGCCATCAAGCTGCTCAAGCACGGCAAGCTCATCGCCTATCCCGGCTTTCCCCACGGCATGCCCGCCACGGAGTCGGCCACGATAAACGCTGATTTGCTGGCGTTTATCAAATAATAGAAGACAAGCCCAGTGCTATCCAACAAGAGCTGCCTCGTCGCCGGGGCAGCTCTTTTGCGTGGCTGTAACTCGGACTACAAAGTCCAAGCTACTTTCTACCGCACCCCCAATTTCTTCATACGGGCTTCCAGGGTGGTGGGCTTGATGCCGAGCAGTTCGGCGGCGCCGCCGGGGCCGCGTACGCGGCCGGCGGCCTGGTCCAGGGCGGCTAGGATAACCTCGCGGGCAGCCTCGGCAAAGGGGCGTACCGGAGGCGCGGCGGTGGGGGCCGGTGCGGCCGTGGGGGTTAGGGCCTCGGCCAAGGCCAGGGTAGGCGAGCGGGCCATGATGGCGGCGCGTTCCAGCACGTGCTCCAGCTCGCGCACGTTGCCGGGCCAGGGGTAGGCCAGTAGTTGCTGGGCGGTATCGGCGGCCAGGCCAGTAAGGGGCTTGCCCAGCTTTTTGGCGAAGCGGTGCAGAAAGTGCGTGGCTAGGGGCAGAATGTCCTCGGGCCGGGCGCGTAGGGGCGGCACGGCCAGCGGAAACACGTTGAGGCGGTAGTAGAGGTCGGAGCGGAAGCGGCCCGCGGCCACCTCCTGCTTGAGGTCGCGGTTGGTGGCGGCCACGATGCGCACATCCACCGCGATGGGGTGGCGGCCGCCCACGCGCTCAATCTCGCGCTCCTGCAAGGCGCGCAGCAGCTTGGCTTGCAGCTCCAGGGGCAGCTCGCCAATTTCGTCCAGGAAAATGGTGCTGCCGTCGGCCAGCTCAAACTTGCCCAGGCGCTTATCAATGGCTCCGGTAAAGCTGCCTTTTTCGTGCCCGAATAGCTCGCTTTCAATCAGGTGCGGGGGTAGGGCGGCGCAATTCACCTTTATCATGGTGCGGCTAGCCCTGGCCGATAGCTCGTGCACGGCCCGCGCCACCAGTTCCTTGCCCGTGCCGGTTTCGCCGGTTATCAGCACGGTGGCATCGGTGCCGGCCACCAGGCCCAGGCTGCTGAACAGCGCCTGCATGGCCGGGCCGGTGCCAATGATTTCGCCGATGTTGTAGGTAGTGCGGATTTCCTCAGCCAGGTAGGTGTTTTCGAGCGCCAGCTGCTGCCCCAGGGTCTTGATGCGCTCGAAGGCCAGCAGGTTTTCGAGGGCCAGGGCCAGCGGGCGGCTTAGCTCTTGCAGCAGGCGCAGGTCGCGGGCGGTGTAGGCGTAGGGGGCGCGGCTGGCCACCACCACGGCCGCCACCGGCCGGCCCTGCACGGCTATCGGCACGTACATGGAGGAATGCAGGCCTAGGTGCTCGCCGTAGCGCTGGGCTACGAGGTTACGGGCCCGCTGGGCCTCACCTTCTTCCCCCACGTTCAGGGTCGGCTGCTGCAACAGCGCTTCTAGCTCCAAGATGGCTTGCTGCCAGGCCAGGCGCGCGGCGGCATCGGGCAGGTGCACAAACTCGGCGGCGGGCAACAGCCGGAAGCTGCCATCGGGCTGGCGGCTAGCATTGGTGCCATCCTGCACGGTGCCCAATACCCGGTCTACGCCATAAAGCGTGAGCAAGTCGAGGGGCAGCACCGGCTGCAAAGCCTGGGCCACGGCCGGGGCAATGGCTTCCAGCTCGCGGCCGTTGCGGAAGGCGCTGACCACGGCCAGCTCGGCCACTTTTTGGCGGCGGCGGGCCTCAATTTCCTCGCAGACCAGTAGGTTGTCGAGGGCCAGGGCCAGCTGGGGCAGCAGCAGCGCCACGGTAGCGTACTGCTCGGGCGCAAAGGCACCCGGGTCGGGGCTGGCCAGCTGCAAGCTCGTGAACGAGTGGCGCTTGAGTAGCACCGGAAACGCGGCCAACGCCCGCGCCCCAAACGCCTCGCGGGCGGCGCGGGCCGTGCGCTGGGTACGGCACAGCTCATCGAAGGCCGCCCCGGCGAAGGTACCCGTCTGCTCTCCCACCTCATCGGGCGCCTGCTCGGTGAGGCGCTGCAACAAGGCATCGGGCGCATCGGGGCCCAGCAGCCGCAGCGGGGGCACCTTCTCGAACACGCCGGCGGCATTCTTGTGCAGCACTACCCAATAAAAGGCCTGCTCCTCGGGCAACCCGATACGCAGGCTGAGCAGGGTAAACGGCACCAATTGGTCGAGCTGCGTGGCAATGGCCTGGCACAGCTCGTCGCGGTCGTGTAGACGAGCAATAGCATTATTAACCGCCACTTGCAGCTCACGCTGCTGGCGCAGGCGGGCCTCTTCGCCGTGGGCGTGGCGGTAGCGGGCCAGTTCCAGGGCCGCCAGCACGTCCTTCTCCCGGAAGGGCTTGTTGAGGAACCCCAGCGGCTGCGTGACCTGCGCGGCGGCCAGCACCTCATCATTGAGATTGGCGGAGAGAAACACGAACGGAATCTGGCGCTCTTGCAACCAGCCGGCCAGGTCGAGGCCGCTTTCGGAGCCTTTGAGGAAGATGTCGAGCAGCACCACGGCCGGTGGGGCATCGGCCAGCAGCTGCTGGGCCTCGGCTACCGTGGCGGCCAGGCCTAGCACGGCGTAGCCCGCTTTGGTGAGCCGCCGCCGCAGGTCATCGGCTACGATGAATTCGTCTTCGACAATCAGTACGGTGGCTAGCGGCTCGGCCGCAGGGGCAGAAGGCGACATAGGGCAAATGGGGTAGCGTGTGTGCGGGCTGGCGGGGCGGCTACGCATCGCGAGAGGTCGCCGAGCCTAGAAAGTTACAGACTGAAAGCTGGCACCACGGCTCGTTTTAGTGGCGGTGTGAAGTAGTATTTAGCGCAGATTAGTTATCGAATTACTACCAGCCAACTCCAAAATCAGCCTCCAATATAATGGGTGCTCCAACATAGTGGAGGTTATGTTGGTCAACTATTTTTATGGTATTTTTGACAAGATATTGACAGCAAGAAAGTTGCAGATGAAATAGGCCAGCTAGTACGATGCTGGCATTGTCCTGGTAAAAGAGTAGGGCCTTACCCTTTCGCTTATCCTATGCCTGTCCCAGCCATTTCAACTGCCGAGCCGCTACACATCGCGGAGTGGGTAGCCCCCGCTGGCCGGCTTACGGCCCCGCCTAGCGGCGGCCTGGCCCTGCTGCTAGTGCGCGAAGACGCCGGCACCTGCCGCGATGCCGGGGGCACCGCCCTCGCCTGCCCAGCCGGCACCCTGCTGCTGCTTGGTCCTGCCGATTGCTGGCAGCTTGACCCCGAGCGCCCAGTTCGCCTGGCATGGCTGTGCTTCTCGCTAGACTACCTAGCCAGCCAACTCACCGGCCACCCCCAGGCCGCCGACTGGCAGCTGCTGCGGGCGTACGGCTCGGCCCTTGGGACTGCTGGCCACCTAGCGGCTACCAAGGTGCCGACTGCGCTGGCCGCGTTGCTCGCCCTGCTGGTAGACTGCTATGCCGGGTGCCCCGGCGCGGCCTGCGACCCGCTGGCCGGCCCCCTGGCGGGTACCGTGCTGCGAGCCGTGGGGCCGCTGCTGGCCGTGAGCCAGCCCGGCTCGGCCGCTACCCACGCAGCGGAGGTAGTGCGGCAGATGCTGGCCTACATCCGGCGGCACGCAGCAGTGCCCGGGCGGCTGCACCTAGGGCACCTGGCCCGGGAGTTTGCGTATTCGCCCTCGCACCTGAGCGCGTTGTTTCGCCAGCACATGCGCGAGCCACTGCACCAGTACATCGTACGCCACCGGCTGCAACTAGTGGAGAAGCAGCTGCAAGCCAGCGTGCTTACCGTGTCGCAAATCGCCGACGAGCTGGGCTTTGTGGACGTGTGCCACCTCAATAAGCAGTTTAAGAAGCGCTACCACCTCACGCCCACCGAGTACCGCCGGCAGCGTCGGCATCCCAGCCCCCTGAGCTACGCGTAAGACCCTAGCGTAAACTGCGCTAGCCTACTTTCCCCGATGCTTTTTTCGCCGGCCGCGCGGCCGGCTTTATCCGATGCACGACGCCCCCATTACCCTGGCCGGCCAGCCGCTGGCCACCGCCCCTCGGGCCCTCATTTTGCTGCACGGCCGCGGCAGCAGCGCTGCCGATATCCTGTCGCTGGCCCGCTACCTACCGGTGGCCGACTATGCCTTGCTGGCCCCGCAGGCCACTGGCCACACCTGGTATCCGCAGTCGTTTCTGGCCCCACCGGCCCTCAATGAGCCGTACCTGACGGCTGCCCTGGCGGCCGTGGGCCGCGCCGTAGCGCTGGCCGCCAGCCACGGCATCGGCCCCGAAAACGTGTATTTGCTCGGCTTCTCGCAAGGCGCCTGCCTCACGCTGGAGTACGCCGCCCGCCACGCCACGCGCTACGGCGGGGTCGTGGCCTTCACGGGCGGCCTCCTCGGCGACCGGCTATACCCCGAAAACTACGGTGGCGACTTTGCGGGCACGCCCTGCCTGTTGGCCAGCGCCGACCCCGACCCCCACGTGCCCGCCGCCCGGGTGCGCGCCTCCACGGCCCTGCTCACCACCCTAGGAGCCGCCGTGACGGAGCAGATTACGCCCGGCATGGGCCACACCGTTACGCCGCAGGAACTAGCGCTGGCCAGCGAGTTAATTTTTAATATTCCAGCTGCTTAACTCCGCATTTCACCCATCTTTTTCTTTGTTTAGTTAATATGGAACCTCGCATTCTGGGTTTGCACCACGTCACGGCCATTGCTGGCAACGCGCAGCGCAACTACGATTTTTACACGCGCGTGCTCGGGCTGCGCTTCCTGAAGAAAACCGTCAACTTCGACGACCCCGGCACCTACCATTTTTATTTCGGCGATGAAACTGGCTCGGCCGGCACCATCCTCACGTTCTTTCCCTGGGAGCACATCACGGCCGGGCGGCGCGGTACCGGCCAGGCCACCGAAATTGGCTACTCGGTGCCGGCCGGTAGCTTCGACTTCTGGATGCAGCGCTTCCAGGCCAATGGCATTACCTATAACAAGCCGAGCGAGAAATTTGGCGAGCGCTACCTCACTTTCCTCGACCCCGACGGACTGAAATTCGAGCTTATTGAGTCGAAAACGCCCGACCCGCGCACGCCCTGGACGACGCCCGAGGTCGGCGCCGACGTGGCTACCAGGGGCTTCCACACCGTTACGCTCACGCTGGCCGACCCCACGCGCACGGCCGAAATTCTGACCGAAGTATTTGGCTATACCCTGCTGGAGCAACACGTTAACCGCAGCCGCTACGTAACCAATACCGTGCCCGGCGGCGCGCAGTACATCGACCTGGTAGCCGCCCCCGGCGAGGCCCGCGCCATTACGGCCGGCGGCTCGGTGCACCACATCGCCTTCCGGGTGCAGGACGACGCAGCCGAGCTATTCTTTCGCCAGAAGCTGGTGGCCCGCGGCCTGCAGCCCACCCCGCAGATTGACCGCGACTACTTCCACTCCGTGTACTTCCGCGAGCCGGGCGGCGTGCTCTTCGAAATCGCCACCGACAACCCCGGCTTCACCGTGGACGAGCCGCTGGCCGAGCTCGGCACCCACCTCATGCTGCCCACGCAGCACGAGCACCTGCGCGCGCAGCTAGCGCAGCGCCTACCTAAAATTGGGTAACGCCGTTTACCTCCCATCCAGCCCGGCAGGCGAAGCCTCTCTATCGCGCCGCCTAGGCGTCTAATGGAGAATGTGCTGGCCGGGCGGCGAGAAGTCAGGAAGCTGCCCCGCCTCGGCCAGATATGGGATGGCCAAGTACACCTGCGCATCAAAGCTTACGACCACCAGCCAGCTATTGCCGCATTTCGGGTGTTTGATGAGCGGCGCTGAGGCCGGCCTTTTCTGCCCAGCGGCCGCCCTGCTAAGTAGGGCGGTCGCTGGGTTATTTGTTAGCCGAGCTACGTGCGGAGTGGGTTAGCACGGGACTTAATACTCGCGTAGGTCCTCGTCTACGTAGCACCAGGCCCAGCGCTCGCCGGGCTGGGCAGACGTCATAACGGGGTGTTGTGTAGCATGAAAATGCTTGGTAGCATGGCGGTTAGGCGAGTCGTCGCAGCAGCCCACGTGCCCGCAGGCCTGGCAGATGCGCAAATGGACCCAGGTGCTGCCCATTGCCACGCACTCGGGGCAAACGTGCTGGGTATCGTGTCGCAGGTGGTGAGTATCAAGGGTAGCTAAGTGCTGGCACAGTGGGTCCATATCAAGAGTAGGTAAACAGGTGAAAAAGGCTACCGCAAGTACGACAGCCTTACGTATGGTGCCAGCAATGCCATAAGTTTTTACCGTTAATTCACAGGTTTATACCGCCGTTAAGAGCATAAATAATAACGCATGCTTGCGGCCGCCCATGTTGCGCAAACGCCTGCCGTGCGACTGCTTACTGAAAAGACCCTGAAGTAATCCCTAAGCGCCACGCAGCCCGACGGGCTGTCTGAGCTTAACATCCCGCTGGCTTTTGCGAGGTTCAAAAAACCGATACACTATGGTAGAAACCACGGGTAAGAACAAGCGCTTATATCAACTTTCGAGCTGCCACTACGCCGCGCCCCTGCACTACGGCATGCTAGGCTACGTCGGGGGCTACGATTGCCGCCTAGCGGAAGAGGATGACACCGTGAATGGCCGAAAAAGTGGGGGTTCTCTGCGCAAGCAGGACGGATGGCCTACCCTACTTCTGCCCGCTCCCTGGAAATAACGAAGATGGTTTGGCTGAGCAGGCAGGCCTGCCCTGGCCCGCAGCGCAACAGGATACTGCTACTATCGTTTGATTAACTTCATCACTAGCTCACAATGCTGTTATTCTTACGCTTCTCGACCGTTCGCAGGTAGGGCTACGGCTGCCTGCTAACTACCCTGCTGCCGCTGCCGCTAGCTGCCACTAGCCCAGGCCCCGCCGCCCAGCACCGACTACCTGGCGCCGCTCAAAAATAAGGAAATGAGCTACTTGTGCCGAGCCGACCAGCTGGTATTTTACGGTGCCAAAGCCGCCGCTGGCGCCGACAATTCCTTTCCCGAGCCGCTGGGTTTTATCGGGGCCAACTACCAGCGCAAGTCCTGCCACTGGGGTGACTTCAAAATTCCGGAATCCGGGAACCTGGATTTCAGCGTGAGCGACTTTGAGGTCGATAAAAACTACGTGTCTAACGGCTGGCAAACCTATATGTCCGCGCTGGCAGGCAGCGGCGACAGTGCTAAAACCCGCCCGGCCCGCGCCGAAGAAAAACGCCTGGGGTGGAAATAAGCTTGCCGCTGCACCTTTCTTTGCGGCCTGCTGTGCCCCGATGTAAGCCATGCTAAAAGTGCTTTTTGTAGTAGGAGGCCTGGTAGTAGCCGCCCTGGGCGGCACCGCCTGGATTTTTTCGCTGGGTCAGCGCTCGGTTTCCTACGTGCTTCACCTGACGGTGCGCGATGCGCAGGGCCAACTTCTGCCCGCGCAGCCGGTCGTCATCTGGCAGCAAGGGTACCCTGCGCAGCAGTTGCAGCTCGATGCCGCCGGGCAGCTTTCGGTGCTGGCGAGCGAGTCGTTTGGGGCCAGCGCCCTCACCGGTCCTAGCCGCCCCAATGCCTTTACCATTCGCTTGCAGCTGCCGGAGATTTCGCCGCTCTTCTACTCGTTTGAGGTGGCCCGCACGGGGCCGCTGGGCCCTTACCAGGTGTACAACGATTCCTACTCCGCGAATTATACCCAGTGGGTGGGCAACTTTGATGCGAGGGGCCCCACCCGCCCCACCAAGGGCCAGCCCCCGGCGGGCGTAGCGCCGGTAGGCGGCCGCGTGCTGCGCTGGCTAGGTACGGCCACGCTCCAGCGCACGGCCAACACGGCGGATGGCCGGCGCCAGTATGCGCTGGCCTTGGAGCTTCAGCAGCAGGGCGAGGAGTTAAGCAAGAGCCATTCGCCAGGGCGCTGACTACTTGCTGTCAAGGCGTTAACGGCTCTTGGTGAAGCCCAACTAGAATAGCTGGTCAGTTCAGCAGCCAGTCCATCAAACGCACCAGCGGAGGGCGGCGTCGAGGGGTGGTTGGCGACTTACTACCTGCAGCTGAAACGGGCAACGGGGCGAGAAAGCTAGTCTGCCAGCCGCCCTCCAGATAGATTTTGTAGCGGGCCGGCTGGTATTCGCCGCTTGCCAGTACTAGAAGCCAAGGCGGGTGCCAGTGATAGCACAAGGGTAACTCATCCGTCCCGACGTAGGTCGCAAATACACCGCTTGTTTGGCGAAAAGAGCCTTCCCGGAGAAGTTGCGCGAATTCAACCGGGGGCAGCCGAGCAGCCAGTTGGTCGAAAGGCTGGCAGTCCAGTACCCGTAGGGATAGCTCTTCCGGCAGGGGCAGGTGACAGGTAAAAGCGTAAAAGCCGGTATCCAAGCCATCGTAGAGCTTAGCCGGAGTGAGCGCTAGTTGTTGCATGGCCATCTGGCGGCAAGTTGGACAAGAGTAAGTAGGCAATAGGCGGGCTGGTCAGGGTGCTGGTGGGGCAGGCGGCGCCAGCTGCCAGGTGCTGACTTGGCCGTTGCGCGTCACCACTACCTGCGTCGCGTGCGGAGCTTTGGCTACCGAGTCGCCCGGCCGCAGGTAGTAGCCCAGCGCATTGTGCGGGGCTAGCTGCTCGTTGACAAAATCATCAAAGCTGTAGGGCACCCGCGACGAATCCAGGTACACGCGGTACCCGCGGGAGTCGCTGTGCACCGTCACGCGGCCGCTGATGCCCAACTCGCGGTTGATGACGACCACGGGCGACGTGGGCTCGGCAAAGAAGAAGCGGTAGAACACCAGCAGCAGGAAGGCCAGACCCAGCAGCCGGGGCAGCAGCGCCGCGCCGGCCTTTTTTGCAAAGGCTAGCCCGCTATTCATTGGGAAGTGGGGGGCGGCAGGGGGCACACCCAGTACGTGGTAAGAGCCCCGCGGCGCACCGCCAGCACGCTATCGTTCGCGGCTTTGGTGAGGTAGTCGCCCTCGCACAGGAAGGGGCCCAGGCCCCGCACGGCTACCACCGCCCACTGGGCTGGCGTGAGCACGGCGTGGGCCAGCGGCGCGTGGGCGGGCCGGAAATCATAGAAGTCATAGCCCATTAAGTTGTTGTCGTTGAGGTAGTACGTCGTGGCCCCGCGGTTATGGAATAGCTGCGTGAGGCGCCCCTGGATGGGTCGCTCGTAGGCCGACTTTTGCCACGAGCTAAAGGGCCAGCCGGAGTAGTTGGCCGCTAGGGGTACCAGCGTATAAAAGGCGGCGAGCAAGAGCAAGATGCGTCCCCAGACAGGTAGCTTCATCGTTTAAAGTGAGGTAAACAAGCTGGCAACGAGTGACCGGCCGCCAGGTAATTGCCAGCTCGGCCCGCGTAGTACGTACCTGGTCAGCCTACGTGTTGAGGTACGTGCTAGCGGCGAGCCCTTCGACTTTGTTTTGCAAGTAATTCGCGGCACACACTTTCTCTCCTCATTACCTAGCGATGCTTTCTATTCAGCTAACGGCCACCGCTATTGAGCTGGGAGTTGTGGCACTCGTGCCCCGCGGTAGTCCCGTAAGTGACTTGCTGCGGGCGTTGGGGCCCCCTACCCGCTGCCTGGCGATGAGCGCGACCAACACGCTCTACCTCTACGACGAGCTAGGCCTACGTTTTTGGGCCGACCCCAGTACCAGCCTGGTCGGCGAGCTGCAACTCGTGCTGGAAACCCAGCCGCGCGCTGTCTTTCCAACGCACCCCTTCGCGGGCCTGCTTAGCTACCAGGGGCAGCCGCTCGCTTTACCCGTGCCAGCGAGCCAGCTGGCGCAGGGCAAGTGGCCGGGCTTCCGGCTGAATGGGGATTATCAGCACTACGCGTGGTCGGTGTATGAGCTGAATACGCCTTGCTTGCGCTACGCCGCTTTCATCAGCCGGACTACCGACAACGTCGAATGGATTTCCATCAGCTAAGCCCGCCGCGGTGGGCAGTTCGTTGCGCGGTGTAGCCGCCCGGTTTTGCAAGCGTTCTCAAAACTCAGCCGCCCTTTCTGGGGTAAAGTGAACAGGCATTTACCTTAGCGGGCACCTTACCTTTCCGGCATGAGCTACCGCGCTACCACCTGTTTGTTGCTGCTTGCCAGTACTGCCTGGGCGCAGGCCCCGGCTACCCCGGCTGCCGCCTTGCCCAAGCCCGCTACCCGCATTCACCTGACTTCCCAAACCGTGGTGACGGATTCGGCTGGCCACGTGCTGCCAATGGCCGTGTGGCGGCCCCTGCTAGAAAAGGGCGGCTACCAGCTACTGCCGGCGCCGGGCGCTTCGGCGCAGCCGCCGGCCTATCGGGTGGTGGCGCGCCCCCGGTCCGCGCCGCCCGCCGCGAGCCCTGCGCCCGAGGCCAGCCCGTTTTTCACGACCGGGCAGGCCCTGGCGCCGTTTCAGCTGCGCGACCTGACGGGCCGCTCCTACGCGAGCCGCGAGTTGCGGGGCAAAATTGTGGTGCTCAACTTCTGGTTTATCGGCTGCCCGCCCTGCCGGCAGGAAATTCCGGCCCTCAACCAGCTCGTGCAGCAGAATGCCCGGCGGCCCGACGTGCTCTTTTTGGCCGTAGCCCTGGACCCTGCGGCGGCCGTGCAGGCATTTGTGCAGGAGCATCCCTATGCCTACGCCCTCGTGGCCGACGGCCGGGCAGTGGCGGCGCGCTACGGCATCACCTCCTTTCCGACCAACCTGGTGCTGGACCGGCAAGGCAACGTGGTGTTTCATGCCCAGATTCATCCCAACATGGCTACCTACTTGCAGCAAGCCATCGACGCGGCCAAGTGAGGGGCTAGGGGCGCGGCAGCGCGGTATGCGGTGCGGTTTCTTCTTGCCGCTTTCCGTACGCTCTTGGGCCTGGTTTTGGGTATTATTCACTAAGTCGCCATGACTGCCAACGACTTACTTGCCGAGATTACGGCGTGCTTTCAGCAGAAGCCTTTCCCTGGGAAGGAGAACATCGTGACGAACAATGACCCGGGCTACGATGTAGAGTCCTTGCAAATCCGGGACACCTTCAAGCGCTACACGTGGCAAACGCTGCCCGATGAGCTGATGCGCTATGAAGCAGGCGGCTACCATTTCCTGAGTAAGCAGGGCCTCGGCTACTACCTGCCCGCCTACCTAGGGTTTGCCGTGCTAGCGTATAGCGAGGCTGACGCCATTCCGGACGGACTTATTTTCAGCCTGACGCTCCCCACAGCGCAAGACGACCTGGCAATGGACCGCGATTTGGCGCACCTAGCTGAGCAGTTTCCCACGAGCGATTGGCCGGCTTATCAGCTAACTCACCGCACCCAACTGACGCAAGGGGTAGCCTACTTTTTTGACCGCTACGCGCAATTCAGCGGGGCGCAGGGCCGGGCCATCTACCATTTCCTGGTTTTTATGCGTGAAAACCATGGTCAGAATTATTTCAATGACGAACCCAACCTCGCTATTCAACGCTCTTGGTAGCAGCTTGCCTAAGCTGGTTTGGTCGGGGAATGCAGCCTGCATACTCACTGCTGCCCGGCCGCTTTCGCCGGGTGAATAAGGTGGATGCAATTGTTTTCCTCATCGGCCACGTAGAGCGTGCCGTCGGCCCCCAGGGCCACGGCCGCGGGGTGGTTGAAGCGGGCGCTACCGGTCGGCCCGTCGCCGTAGTCGCCGGGGGGCGAGTCAGAGAAGCTGTTTAGCCTAGCTGAGGTGCCTCCTATTAGTGTCTGGCTGTGTGCCTGGCAGCGTAAACGCGGCATTCAGCTGTTACCCAGTAATCGTACGAACACTAGTAACAGGCATAACACGTGTTCCCCGGATAAAACAAACAACACTTAGTTGATAGGTAACATAAGTAATACTTGTCTTGTAGGTAACACGGGTAATAAACTGTTTATATGTAATACTAGTAACAGGGAGAACGGGGCTCACAGGTGTGAAACAGGCTGTTGGGCTAGCCGGCTAGGCCTGGCTACTTGCCACCTGCGGTTGTGATAAGTAACGGCTTAGCATGCTTTCTACTTGTCTCGTTGTCCAGTGGTGCTTGCTATGTGGCTTAAGCGCGTTACGCCAATAAGCCGGGTAACCCGAGTATGATGGTAGCGGGTGACTCGGGAAAACAGCGGCCTGCTCTTGCACTGCGACGCAGCGGTTGCGGGGGCGCTGCTGCGGGTCGCGGTTGTCAGCCACCGGGCGTCGATGCCTTGCTGACCAAGTAGCGCCGCACCATCTGGGCGCGCTGCTGCGAGAGGCGCAGCTTCTGGGCGGCTTGGCCCACGTTATCGGTGTGGCTCACTATTTCCAGCCGCAGGGCCGGCCGTGGGCGTAGCTCCTGCGCCAGCGCATGCAGGATAGGACGCGAGGCCGGCAGTACGTCGGGTGTGTTCTGGGTGAGTAAAGTGGCCCCGCGGAGCGCCCGCATGGTAGGCAGCCCGCAAACCGATGCCAGCGGGTGGGTGGCCCGCCATCACTGCACCCCGGCTAGGTGCCACGGCCACATCGGGTCAAGGCGATGCCGCTGGGGTCTCAATGCCGGATACAGTGCCGATGGTACCACCTGTATTGGGTCGGCTTTACCCCACGGCTGGGTAGGCAGGCAATAGTAATAGCGGCCAAGGTAGGTGGTTAAAACAAGTAAAGCGCATCGCGGAGTGGCAATAGCGTAATCGGCTTTCTTTCAAATGAATAGCGGCAACTAAAAGTCACTCGGTGCTTGTTGAAAAAACAAGGTAATACCTTTAACACAAGTAACATAGGTAATAATTATCAAGCTGGAAAGTGCATTAAAGTAGCATTTAAGTGCGCAAAATTCACTGCCTGGAGCCAGGATTTACTTAAATTATGCCTTGGGTAGCACGGCGCCGATGGTAGACAATTAGCGCGGCAGCACCACGGTTTGCGCCTGCAGTAGTCGGGTGCATAGCTCTGGTAATCGGGCGTGCCAGCTGGGCACAGGTACAGGTGGGTGGTTAGCGCCGCGCGCTGCAAACTGGTCCGCAACTCGTCAAAGCTGGCGTAGCCTTAAAACTCTGCTCGCTTTGGGCGGAAAGCAACGCGATTAAGGTAGGCCCGCATAGCCTACTACCCTACCTGAGTGTAAGCCCTTAGGGTACGCTTAATGAAGCAGCTTGTGCAGGCATGCATCAGACATGTAGTGATTACCATTGCTTTAATGCTGCTAATACTAGTAACATTAGTGAGTATAGTAACACAAGAAACATGAGTAACATAAGAAATAAAAAAGTATGAAGCACTCAGGTTAGGCAACGAGTCGTCTGTTTTACCGGCCAACTATTTGGAGCCGTAGCCATACTGGCGCGCGCTCATTTATGACTAGCAGCAACCATGCTAAGCAGATGAATTGCACCTTATTCAGGTAACTGCTCGCCACTCAGGCGGCACATATTCTGCGTCTGACCCTACGTTTTAGGCTAAGCCTACCGAACTCAGCGAAGGATGAGTTGCTTAGCTGGCCGTTAGGCAGGCAGTGGGGAAGGAAAAGTGTTTTCTTCCTCCGAATGCTTCGCCGCGCCGGGTGGAATTGCGCTACCGAGGGGTAGTACTGGGACGGCTTACTGCGGGCTAACAATCAATGCTCGGCCGACTAGCCCATCTAACAACAGGTCTGGTGGCTTTTAGCGCCGCGCTGCCCGCGCCGGAGAAGCTGGCAACCGGCGTAGAAGTGTCGGCTGTGTTAGTGGATACTTTAGGTACCGGCCAAAAGCCGCCGTCATGGGTTACGCTCAAAGGGGAGAGCTGCGTCCCGGCCGGCTGCCTCTAAGCGCCGAGAGTTGAGTCAGTACCCGGATACGGGCCGAAGAAGAGGTAGCGGAGCGCTTGCATTGGCTACCGGAGCGCGGAAGACTTAGGCATGCACCGGCCGGTTTAACGGCCGCGCCGGGGTGAGCTGCCGATGCCAAAAGCGGCTTTGTAAACATCTGCTGGATGTATTGGGAAACAGGGTGACCAAATGGGCTTCCCGGGGGAACAGGAAGGGGCGCACATCGTGTCCTAGCAAGCCAACCCTGGATAAGCTGGTCAACAGCCGCTACCGGCGAGCGTTGGCGGTAGGGCAGCCAAGCTATCACTGCAATTTTAGCAGGCTACCTGAGACCCGTGTAGGGTGGGCCCCAGTGGCTGGCCATGCGCCCGTACCTACCGTGGAGGCGAAGAAGACGGTGAGCACTACCTGGATTTTGCGCATTAAAAGCTAACCACCGGCTGAACAAGCGCGGCCACCTAGAGGAGCGCAAACCCAAACTAGAGCTGGCTGCGTACCGTTTGATAGGTTGACTACTGCTGTGACTCACGCCTTTAATCAATCCGTCTATGAGCTGAAATTCAGCAGCTTATTTCGATTTGTAGCCAGGTGTCTACGCTAAGCTTTCGGAAAATCGGATTTGCTTTAGTACTACTAGTAGTACGAGTAACATCCTTAACACTTGAAATACGATTAACATTAACAACAGAGTAAACACGTAGAATAAAGACAATACCAGTAACATCACAAGGTGCTCGTCGTTTATATTTGCGCTATGAGTAAGATTCTGGCATTTACCAATCAGAAGGGGGGAGTAGGCAAAACGACTTCCACCGCGAACATCGGCGCCGGGCTGGCCCGGGCGGGCCACAAGGTGATGCTCGTTGACCTCGACCCCCAGATTAATCTGACGAGGGGCCTGCTGACCGGTAAGGTGGACAAGAACGTGTACGGGGCCCTGCTGGAAGACTACAAGGCCCACCCCTATAAAATCGGTGAAAACCTGGGCCTGCTGGCCGGCTCGACCGCCATCTCCGGCTTCGAAAAGGTGAAGGGCGATGAGCTGGACCGCGAGTACTTGCTGAAAGAGCTGCTGGAACCCTTCCGGGACAAGTGCGCCTACATCCTGCTGGATTGCCCGCCAGCCCTAGGCTTGATTACCCTCAATGCCTACACCTGCGCCGATGCGCTCTACATTCCGCTCGAAGCCCAGCTCTACGCCACCGACGGCGTGGAGAAGGTAATTGAGCTGGTGGGTAAGGTGCAGAAGCGCATGAATCCGGGCTTGCAGGTAGGCGGCATCTTTTTCACGCGCTACGACCAGCGTAAGGTGCTACGCCGGGACACCGCCGAGCAGCTACGCACCAAGTATCCGGGCTTGGTACTGAATACTACCATTCGGGAAAGCATTGCCCTGGGGGAGGCCCCCCACTTGGTGCAGGACATCTTCACGTACGCGCCCAAGAGCGCGGGCGCTGCCGACTACCAGGCGCTGGTAGAAGAAATCCTGGCCCGCTAATTTCTCCTCCTTTCGTTCCAAGCAACTCCTATGGCTAAGACTTTCAAAACTACCCCCTCGCCGGCCGCCGCTGAGCCCGCCAAGCCAATCTCGGAGCGCGACTTCTTTGACCTGACGGATGAGCCCGTTGCGCCGCCAGCCGACAAAGAAGCGAAGGAAACAACTAGGAGTAGCACTACCCGTAACACAAAAAACACTGTAAACACTGGTAACAAGAATAATACTAGTAACACTACAACGGAAGTACCTGATTCACTGGCGCCGGAGGAGCGTGACCTGCGCCAGACATTCGTTGTGAGCAGCGGGCAGCTGGAGCAGCTGCGCGACTATGTGCACGCCCGGCGGGCGAAAGGGGATTACGAATACTCGCAGAAGCAGGCGTTGCAGGAGGCGCTAAGTCTGCTCTTTGCCAGCGTACCCCAGGCCCCCCCGCGTCCCCGCCAGACCCGGGAGCTGGAGCAGCGCCGGCGGGAGCGCATCCGGCGCGGCCGGGCAGCCTAGGATTGCGAGGGTAAGACCAGAACTCTGTGAGCTTCTTACTGGTCAGCCGAGGCCAAGCTGCGCGGCTGGCCAGCCCGGGAACCGGTTAGTAGCTACTGTTCCAATCCCAGCTGTGCAAACCGACGGTCCAGCAGCGTGTGGTAGCCTTGCCGTAGCTCCGGCGACAGGAAACTGTTGTCGATAAAGCGATGCCAGGCCGGCCTGACCCGCGTGAACTTGGTGAAGAGTCCCGCGAGCACTTTCTCCGTTACGCCGGCGCGCTGCGCTGCCTGCTGAAAATCGGCAGGCTTGAGCTTTTTCTTGCGGCCGTTAAGGGTCAGGGCCAGCTCTTCGGTATCGGCCGGATTGACCAGCGCCGTGGCGACCAAGTCATAAGCTGGGGCCAAGCCGTAGCCCAGGCCGGGCGTATGCAGCAGCGAGAAGTTCTTCAGGTGCATATCGGCATTGCCGGTCAGGAAGCTGAAGAGCACCAGCTCGTAGTAGTTCACCACGTCCAGCCCCGGGTTAGCGGAGTAGCGGAGGATGGCCCTGGCTACCTGCTCGTGCGAGCCGTCGTACTTGTGTTCCGTCAGCCGCTCCGTCAGCTGGCACATGTCTTCCATGGCCAGCTTCTGCCCCTTGTGCCGGTCGATGCGCCGGGTGACGTAAGCCAAGGTGCCTCCCTCCAGGCGCAGCAGGCCGTGGGGCACGGTGGCCAGGCCCGCCAGCGCCGCCAAGTGCATGGTCAGGTCTTCGACTTCCGGCAGGCTGGGGTAGTGCGGGGTAGGGGGCTTGAGGATGTAGGCGCCCAGCGCGCCCACAATAGTAAAGCGGGTCGGCTGCCCCGCGTCGCCGGTGGCGGCCAGGGTGAGCGAGAGCTTGGGCTGCACGCCCGTGACGGTGATATGACTGCGGACAATCTGCTCGGCTAGGGCCAGCAGCTGCGCCTCGGAGTAGGGGAAGGCCGGGGGCGTGGGCTTGCCGAAAAGCTTGCGGCTGCACGCGGGGTGGTAGTCCAAGGCCGCGTCTAGGGGCTGGTAGCAGTAGAGGCAGCGGCTCATGCGTCTTCGGCGGCGGGGAGGGGGTAGATGCTGACGGCCCCGATGCAGTCCTGACAGCAGGCTAGTAGCAAACCCATGCGGTCGCGGGGGTTCAGCTTCCAGTTGCGCTCGGCCACTTCCAGCAGCCAGCCTTCGGGGATGAGGCCATCGAAAAAAGGGAAGAGGACCTGCCCTATGTAAGGCTGCTCTCGCAGGGGCAGCGTCAGGCTAACGGGCTGGGCGAACTCCGCCAGCAGGTGCGGCAGCGCATAGGTAAAACTGTAGCCTTCTTCATTCTGAATCAGGTGACCGGCCAGCTTCCCGTGCAGGTGTACTTCGGCGCTGCGCATGGTCAGGAAATCAAAAGAGAACGGTCAAGGGGCACGGGCGCCAGCTCGTGGCCGAAGAGCCGGAGCACCGCGTTCACCTTATCCAGCTGCAAGGTGGGCTTGCCCTGCTCCAGCTCGCGCACGAAGCGCAGCCCTACGCCCGCTTTAGCCGCCAGGTCCGGTTGCGAAAGGTGAAGAAGCTTACGCCGCTGCTTGACGAAGGTAGCTAGAAGGGTCGGCATAATTAGTATACCCGCACGGGGGTAATTAGTAACAGGAATAGTCTTTTACACCCGAACGGGTACAAAAATAACTAAAATACTCGACTAAGTACCCGGGCGGGTTGACTATACCCATTGCCTGTAGTGTCTGCGCGCTTAAGTAGACTATTCTGGATTAGCCTTGGCAAATCAATACTGCGGCTTTGAGTAGGGAAGCAAGAGCAGAATGCCAGCTATTAAAGCCAGAAACAGCTCCCCAATCAACGAATAGGGGCGGAAAGCTACCAGACTATGTTTGTATGAAACCAAGCGCCTAGAGGGTAGATTCAGGGCGAAGCTCTACCAACGGAAAGACCAGCCCAGCTATGCGTGAAAGTCTGGAGATAATTACCAGCCGTTGCTATAGGTTAATAGGTTAAGTTGGCACCGATGCGCCGGCAGTGGGTGCGCTCAGCGTAAGCAAGCAACGGGGTGGCAAAATGGAGGACACTGCATCCTTAGCGGCTTTGCTATCGCAACTCAGGTCGCAGCGAAGCCGCACTACTGGTGGTCAGTTGATTTTTGCGATACTACTCTTGTTAACTACCTGATAATAAGCAAATAAAGAGGTATAAATTAGTAAAAACTTAAATTTTTTTATTCGTATTTTTACTTTTTTTTACTTTTTTCATCCTACCTATTTAGGTTTTATACCACCTTACTTCAGGGTCTGGTACAACCCGGGAAACTCGGTCTTGAGCTGGTTAATCGTGGCCCCACCCAGGTTTTCAAACACTTTGTTACCTGCCTCAAAGTCCCGAAGTAACGGATGGGTCACCTTCATCAGCTTCGCCAGCTTTAGCTCATCATCGCCCAGATACTGCAGGATGTGCTGAACCTGAGCAGGGGTGAGCTTTAACTTTTGCAGACGCGTACTTACCCGCTGCTGCACGGTGGGCGAGTCGGTAGAGAGATTAAGCGTCATTTGCTTATCCGGCACCGGCTGATTGTGCCGCACCTCACGCTCACCCTTGCTAACCAGAACGGCTGAAGGCGAGTCGGGTGAAGGCACCTCGTGCTTGGCTTCCGGGATGGAAAAGCGAATAGCACGCACTTTTTTCCCTTCCTTGAGCGCTACGTAGCTCACTAACCACCCCAAAGCGTGTATTTCCCGCAGACTAGGTTCCAGTACGTAGCGTTTGAAGTCGTGAAAAATCGTGTAAGTCTTCTCGTTGTCATCCCCCAGCATCTGCTTACGCAGCACTTCAAAATCTACTTCCCAAGCGCCCACATCATCCCAGGACTTAAGTAACCAGAACAAACGGTGCGCGTGCGCGGAACGCAGTACCAGCAGGATTTCAATCTCTACGTGGGTATAGTGCTCTGCTAGCTGCAACAGGAAAGGCTTTATTTCGGGGGCGAAATTACCCGTGATAAGGCCCGTTCCCTCGTTGATATCCATGAAGCTAATGATGGAGTAAGCCGTAAATCGGTTCTTACTCTTATTTTTTGCCTCGATGGTAACTATCTTGGTCATCAATCCCTTGCACGCTTCGCGAATCGTCTCATAAACGCTTCCCCCTTTCTTTTGTCTAAGCACTTTGCTCATCGGGATGGAGATACTCGGTAGCTCAGTCTGCCCCTGGTGAATGCACCCGAGCGCTAAAGCGAACAGACGAGCTTCCACGTTCGAGAGCTTAAGCGGAGCTCGCACTAGCGCGTTGGCCTGGTAGGCACGGGGATAGTCGACGGATTGCGAGACCATGGAACAGACAGAAGGGCTTACCAATCAAAAGTAGGAACAACTAAGTGAAATTGGCTCTTCTTTCACGCAAAAAGGACAGCTATAAAGTCAAGGTGCCATTTTTCACGCAGCAAAGAGAGTGATAAGTAGCGCCCACTCATCCTTTGAATTAAGTCCTGGGTCAGATGAAAGGGTGCCATTTTTCACGTAGGTGCCACTTTTCACGTAGATGGTGCCACTTTTCACGCAGCAGAGTGCCACTTTTCACGTAGATGGTGCCATTTTTCACGTAGCAGAGTGCCACTTTTCACGTAGCAGAGTGCCATTTTTCACGTAGCAAACAGAGATATTCTACTGATAATCAGATGGATACGTAGCTTAGAAGAAAGAAGAAAGAAAAGCTTTAGAAGAACAGAAGCGCCGTTCAGTTTTTTAATTTTTTATAAAATCCTATTTTTCAAGTAGTTATTCTTTACAGGAGACGTGGGAAGTTTCCTTGAGCAAGGAAAAATCATCTTGCGCTTCAAAAGCAATTAGCGAAGAGTTGTTACTCGGCTCTGCGAAAGAGAAGCTAGTGGTGTCCACGGAGAAAGATATTCAATAAAGTTCTGTTTTACAAAGCGTTAGCAAAGAAAGAGCTTCAGTGTGTGAAACCAAAAAATTTTCCCGGCAACTAAGTGAAAAATGGCACTCATGATAGCCGAAAGAACTGGACGCAACTAAGTGAAAAATGGCACCAGCCAACCAGCTACCCCCGCGATGACTCAGTGCATCCAAGCAGCGTTTTTAATATGATAAGTTATTTAAAAGAAAATAACATATGCAATTTTATCTGAATTTTTAGTCAAAACTGCACTTGTAAATTCAAAATACAAGCGACAGTAAATAGTACTATTTCACACCTTGTGCCTATATAGACGCGCTAATCATCAAGAAGTTGAAATATGATTTTTAAATGGACTATTTAGCACTCCCTGACTAAAAATCCTAATTTGTTTGAAGCTAGCCAGTGGTCATTCCAACGGCCGCCGCCTCGTATGCCGACTACTTTGTCTTATTGAGCAAGCCAATTAGTTCAGAAAACGCAGGGTGGCATAGTAGGTGAGGCGACTCGTCGCCTGGTAGGCCTGCGGAGAGGTAGCCTTGGGGCCGGGCACGACGATACCGCTGGTGCCCGTGCGCAGGGTGCCAAGGAGGGCAGGCATGGGCAGGAGTTAGATGGGAGGTTCGGGGTATAACGAGTCCCGCTGCCCCGGCGTTTTATCCCAGGCGCACCTTCACGGGGTCCCAACGCATCCTCTGCTTATCATCGTAGTGCTCTTGGCAGGCCTGGCAGGGGGCTGCCGCTCGAAGGCCAGCACGCTGCCGAAGCCAACAAACTGCGATTCTACGCCGGGTTGCTGCTGCGCTTGCCTGACCAGCACTCTCTGGGAACGCACTGCCTCATAACCCGCTGCCCGCGCACGTTCACCGCTGCCGAGCAACGGGTGTTACTAGTTGGCCTTTTATGGGAGAAATTAGTCTTTATAAAACCTTTTCGCTCCCATTCTAACTGGCCGTTTGCTAAATCAACCGAAAGACTATAATAGGCTATTTTTACGCTTGCTTTAGGGCTTAGCGATGATTCGACCCCGCATTCAACTTGATGGTGAGCGCTTCTGTTAGGAAGTCGTTCCCAGTTGGGAGCGCCAGTTTGGCATTCGCTTCGCCCCCGACGAGTTTGCCCATGCCACCACCGTGGGCCAGGTGTGCAGAGTCGTAGAACAGCGACTTGTGGCCCAGCTTGGCGAGCCGCTGCCGAGCCTGACGGCGGCCTGCGTCACGCAGCGTACCTTTTACGAACTTTAGTAGCACAAGGGGTGGCTCGCGCTGACGTGACGCCGCACCTATTGTTGACCACGTTATTTCCGTAGCAGAATCGAACTGCGCGGTGGCAGCACTGGCAGCAGCTTAGCCCAGCTACCGCTGCTGGCGCTGCGTACCCCGGCAGCCGTATTTATGACCCTCTGGGCTGGCACTATAGCGGCCGTGTGGGGCTTGGCACCCAGTTGGGGGCAGGCCTTGGCCATGGGCTTGTGCATGGCCCTGGTTGGGAATCTATACGGAATCGGTCGCTGTGCCGGGCAGCCAGATGAATTCTGGCGAAGCCTGCGCCGCGATTGCCGATAGACGTGGCCAACTACTCTTCTATACCAATGGTATCCAGGCGTGGAACACCCTGCACCAACCCTTAGCCAATGGCCTGGCCCTGGCCTTAGGTGGCTACGCGGGGGCTCGAGCGTGACACCGAACTCTGCCACGCAGGGCGCGGCCATTATTGCCAAGCCGGGCAGCTGCAGCGAGTATTACATTTTTACCGTGGATGCGGCCGAAAATGACTTGCGGGCCGGCCTGAACTACTCGCTCGTTGACAGGAGCCGCCAAGCCGGCTTAGGCGAAGTCGTAACGGTGGTGCAAACGAGTGGCGTGTACTGGGTAGACATCAGTTCTGCGCAGCTATGCCCCCGACGCGATTCGCTCCGCCTCCTGCTGGCTTCTACTCCTGGCCTAACCTTAGGGCCAGACCGTCCCCTGGGGTGCGACGAAATACTCACCCTCGATGCGACGACTCCTATTGCGGGAAGCCGCTACCGCTGGCAAGACGGCAGTACGCAAGCTCAGTATCGCGCGCTACCCCGGCCGCTACAGGGTGAGTATTACGACCCCCAGTGGGTGCACCACGCAAGCGGCGGCGGTCACTTTACAAGTCCGCAGCCGGCTGTGAAGTAGTACTGCCCACTATCATCACGGCGAATGGGGACCAGCTCAACGACAAACTCATTGTCCGCGGGTTAGCCGTGGGCACGTTTGCCCTGGCCGTTTGTAATCGGTGGGGGCGGCTGGTATATGAGCAGGCCAAGTACATTAATAACTGGGCTGCGGCCAACCAAGCGGCTGGGCTGTATTACTACCTAGTGACCACTCAGTCGGGAGCGCGTTATAAAAGCTGGGTAGAAGTAATTCACTAACCTAGCAGCGGATGGCTTCTCACCTATCTTGATTTCAGAACCCGCTTCTCGACTCGCTAAAAATGGCCCTTGCGCTAGTTGATGAGATAGAACAGGGGTGGGGTCGGTATGGTGCACCTTTCAGAACGGACGAAAGCCTTTAAACTGCCTAAATAATTTAATATATCATATATTATTCGGTTTACCATTGTATAGGGTGTGTACAATCAGCCTACCGTAGGTGGCCGCTACTAGGTCAATTAGTATGGGGTAGCAGCAGTGGGCTCTCCCCTTTTCGTGTCATAGCGCCGCGTTGATGGGGCCACTACTTTTGACCCATGCAAACGCGTCTGCCCCTAGCAATCATCGAAGATCAGACCCCTATTCGGAAAATGCTCCACCAATACCTGAGCGCCCAGCTCGAGTTTGCGTGCGTGCTGATAGCCGAGTCGATGGAGGACTTTTTCCGACAGCTGCCCACGCTGGGTATTCCGCCGGTGCTGGTGCTCTGCGACATCGGCCTACCGGGACGCTCGGGCATCGAGGGGCTGCCGCTCATCCTAGCCCAGCTGCCCGAGGCGCAAGTGCTCATGCTGAGTGTATATACCGACTCAGCCCGTGTGTTTGAGGCCATCTGCGCGGGGGCGGCGGGCTACCTGCTGAAAAATACGCCACTTCCCGACCTCAAGGCCCACCTGCTGGCGGCGGCGGCGGGTGGCTCGCCTATGTCTCCGGCTGTGGCGCGGCACGTGCTGCAGGCGTTTAGGCGGCAGCCGCCGGTGTCTGTGGCGACCACGGAAGAGTCCCGGTTCACGCCCCGCGAGCAGGAAATCGTGATGGCGGTGGAGCAGGGGCTGAGCTACAAGCTCATTGCCGATGCCTTCGGCATCACAACTGATACGGTCAAAAACCACTTGCGGGCCGTGTACCGAAAGCTGCATATTAACTCCAAAGGTGAACTGCTGGCCCTGGCCCTAAAGCGGCGCAGATAAGTTAGTGAATAGGCAAATAGTATAACACTTTCGTGTCATTGTGCCATATGAGTGGCAAGCCGTGCTTTGTACCGGCTCATCTTACTCCTACTACTCAGGCCAGCAGCACACACATGAAAGCAACTTTATACACCTCGGCTACCGGTCTGGGCATTGCCGCCGCGCCCACCTTGACTTTGACCAACGCGGGAGCTATCCTCATGGTGTAGCCCGGTACGACCGACTGATTCCGTGGGTACCAGCGAGCTAGGCACCCAGCGCAGCACGTTCTTCCATGCGGGTGCCTTACGCGCCGATGTATTCTGACCAACGGCGGCACGCTCGACCGGAGTAGCGGCATCGTAGAGGTGTGCGGCTTACCAACGTGGGCATCATAATGCTAAGCACTGGCATCGCCCTTGTGGACGTAGCGTCCAACACTGGCACCACGACCAACATCCTGCATTTCGGCAACACTAAGAATGCAAGCAGCGAGAGCAGCAGCAAGTGTGGTAGCGGTGGCAATTAACACGGTCAGGACCAGACCGCTACTATTTCTGATTTTCATGGCTACTAAACTAGCTAGCGGCCGCTACAGCAGTATTACACAGGTGTGTAAGACTTTATTTCTTTTTTCTCATCTTACTATGACAAACTTTTCCTCTCGGCTACCGGCCCGCTGGCTGGTGGCCCTGCTAACACTATTGGCCGCAGCTGGCCCAGCACTAGCCCAAACCGTGACGTTACCAACCGTGACGACGGTAGCCCCGGCAACTAGCACTATTGCCGAAGACCAAGCCCCCTTAGGCGGCAACGTGACAAGCGATGGCGGGGCGCCGGCGAGTACGCTGTCAGCCGGCGTGGTATATAGCCTCAACAATGGCTCGTTGCCCACCCTCAATATGAGTGGCAGCACGCCTGTGTATATAAGCTCGGGTGCGGGCAGCTACAGCCGGCTGGTTTCGGGGTTGACGGCTAGCGTAACCTATGCTTTTAGGGCTTTCGCCACCAACGGAGCCGGCACTAGCTATGGGGAAGTGAGGTACTTTGCCACGCGGCCTGTTACTCCGTCAGTAACTGTGCAATCTAGTATGGGCGCGGGCAATCCAAACGTTAGCGCATCTACAACCTCAAGCACACCTACTTATATTGCTGTTGTTGGTAACTCCAGCTATGGCAAAGACAATGTGACGGTGTTCGTAGCCCCTACTGGGGGAAGTGCCACGCCCCTCAGCGCCTCTATTACTAGTGGTTTTGGTTATCCACTTAATTCTTATGTCGCCATGCAATCCACCCCCCTAGTCGATGGCACCTATAGAGTGTATGCTACTGCTACCAATAACTGGAGTGTGGCCGGCGGGACTAGTGGAACCATTACGTCTACCCCCCAGCCTACCGACTACAAGACGTTCACTGTTGATGGTACAGCCCCAACAATAACTAGTATTACCAGTACAGCAATCGCTTCGGGCGGCACCGTAAATTCTACTGCGGCCATTCCGTTCACGGTTAATTTCTCGGAAAAAGTGGTACTGACCACGACCACTACGGTGACCGCAACCAACGGTACGGTCAGCGCCATCAACCTTAATAGTAATAGCACGACTCTCACGTTCAGCGTGACGCCTACCGCAGCGGGCAGCATTACGCTGACTTTCCCTGCCGGGGCAATCCGAGACTTGGTCGCTAACCCGAATGCAGCGACTTCGCCCTTCAATTTTATTTATGCGGCCCCCGTTGCACCCACAGTGACGACGGATACGCCCGTGCCAGCTACGGTGCTTGAAACCAGCGCCTTGCTAGGGGGAACAGTCACGGGTGACGGCGGTGCGGCCGTGACGGAGCGCGGCATTGTATTCGGGACGAGCGGCGTGCCTACTATCGGCAACAGTGCTAAATACTCTGCTAGCACGACGGGCCCGGGCAGCTATACCGTCGGTGTTTCATTCCTGACGCCGGGCACGGCCTATGTCTTTCGGGCCTATGCCATCAATAGTGCCGGCACCAGCTATGGGAATACGTTAATTTTTGCGACGACGCCCAATCCACCAACCGTCACGCTGAACAACTTTGGGACGGTGCTCAACACGCGTACGCCTACCTACTTCGCTTCCCCAAACGGTAATGCTACCGCCGTAACGTTTTATGTAGGCACTACGCTGGCGAATGCCACCGCCATTGGCTCATCCACGGGAGCTGGCTTTGGCCTAGTGCAGCCCACTCCCCTGGCCGATGGCACCTACGTGGTATTTGCCACTGCCACGGCTGGTAGTAGCCCTGCCTCCGGCCGTAGCAACATCGTCCCCTTCACGGTAGATGCTGCCCCTACCACAACCATCAGCAGCACAGCCGGCGCCACGGGTAGCAGTACGAGCAGCTCGCCGCTTCCGTTCACGGTAACCTTTTCGGAGAGCGTGACGGGCTTTGCGGCCAATAAGATAACGGTGAGCAACGGCACGGTGACGAGCGGTAGCTTTAGCGGCAGCGGCACGACCTACACCTTCACCGTGACGCCTACCACGGCCGGCATCGCTACGGGCGTGGGCGTGGCCACGGGCGCGGCCCAAGATGCGGGCGGCCAGGCCAACGTGGCGGCTCCAACTTACTCGCTCACGTATACAGCGGCAGTTACCAGCACTACTTGGACGGGCAACACCACCACTGACTGGTTTACGGCCAGCAACTGGTCGCCTACCCAGGTGCCCGACGCGACGATTGACGCCGTCATTCCAACCGCGCCCAGCGGCGGCCGCTTCCCTAGCATCACCGCCCCCACAACCCAAGCCCAGGCTCGCAACCTGACGCTCAACAGCGGGGCCACGCTGACGATGACGAATGGCTCGCTGGCCGTGGCCGCCAACCTGACCAACAACGGCACCTTCCAGCCCACGGGCGGCACGGTGATGTTGGGCAACTCGGCCCTGAGCAACATTCTGGGTAGCGGCACCACCCGCTTCTGGAACCTGACGGTAGGGGCTAGCGGCGCGCAGCAGAGCACCTCGGCCAGCACCTCGGTGCGGCAACTTCTCACGCTCGACGGCAGCTTCACCACTAACGGCAACCCGTTCACGCTCGAGTCGAACGCCACCACCACGGCGCTGGTCATCAACAACGGCAACAGCGTGGTGAACGGCACTGCCACGGTGCAGCGCTACATCGTGCCCGACCTGAACCCGAACCTAGGCTACCGCCACGTCTCGGCGCCCATAACCACCGCCACCATTGGCAGCCTCGCCATTTCGGGTGGCTACTCGCCCGTAGTGAACCCGGACTACAACACCAGCGCGCAGCCCGGCACCGTTACGCCCTTCCCCACGGTGTATGGCTACGACCAGAGCCGCCTGGCCACCACAACCAACAACCTAGCGGCCTTCGACAAAGGCTGGTTCTCGCCCAGCGCTACTACCGACGCCCTGACGCCCGGCAAAAGCTACACTGCGCTGGCCGCTGCCAACCAGACCTGGAGCTTCACCGGCACGCTGGGCAATGGCACCCTGACCCAAACGCTGGTCCGTAACAGCGGGGCCACGGCCGCCGACGCCGGCCTGCACCTGGTGGGCAACCCCTACCCCGCGCCGCTGGACCTGAGCCAGGTAGCCGCCAGCGACCGCACCAACCTGGACCAGTTTGTAGCCATGTGGGTCAGCAACAACCCGGCTAACCCCTACGCTGGTTTCTACGTCTACTACAACAATGGCCTGGGCACGGCCGGGCCGGTAGTAGCCCTGGGCCAGGGCTTCTTCACGCGGGTGACGCCGGGCCAGACCGCGGGTACGCTCACCTTCCGCAACAGCCAGCGCGTGACCAGCTACCAAAACCCTACCTATCACCGCACGGCCGAAACCCGGCCCGTGGTGCAGCTAGGCTTGCAAGCCACGGGCAGCGCGCAGGTTGATAACGCCTTTGTCTACTTCGAGCAAGGCGCCACGGCCGCGTTCGACTCGCGCTTCGACGCCCCGAAACTTGCCAACCCCTCAGGCCTGAACCTGTCGAGCATCTTCGCCGGCTCCGAGCGTCTGGCCATCAACGGCCTGAGTCCCTTAGGCACGAGCCAGGTGGTGGTGCCGCTGCAAGTCGGCGTGCCGGCGGCCGGTAGCTATACGCTCGCGGCTACGCAACTGCTGAACCTGAGCACCACGCCCACCTACCTGCGCGACCTGCAAACCGGGGCCATGGTCGACCTGGCCCAGCAGCCGAGCTACCAGTTCACGGTGAGCAACGCCTCGGCACTCCTCACTGGGCGTTTCGAACTGCTGTTCTCGCCGCAGCAGCCGCTGGCTACGGCCCCCGCCGCGCTCGCCCAGCAGGTAGGCCTCTACCCCAACCCGGCCAAAACGACGGCCTTCCTGGAACTGCCCGCCAGCCTCGGCCGCCAGGCCGTGACGGCGACGCTGGTCGATGCCCTGGGCCGGGTGGTGCGCACGGTCACGCTGCCCGCCCAAGGCGCGCAGGCGCACCAACTCGACCTGCACGAGCTGACCACCGGCGTTTACGCCCTGCGCCTGAGCACCAGCGCCGGTACTATCGTCAAGCGCCTCACGGTCGAGTAAGCTGGCTTAGCTGCCTGGCGGCCGACGCTGGCCGCCAGGCAGCTTCCAGGTCCACGTCCACTTTACGTTTCCCTTCCCATGACTCGTTTTCTTCTCTTCGCCTTCGGGCTGCTGGCCGCCACGGCCAGCAAAGCTCAGACGCCCAGCACAGGCGGCCCCACCCCCCAGGCCCCCGACCCGACCGCCGTGCCCCTCGATGGCGGCGCTTCGCTGCTGCTGGCCGGCGGGGTGGCCTACGGCCTACGCCGCTTACGAGCTCGTCGGGCACGATAAGCATTATTTTTTCTGCGCTGTAGGTCTGTTGGCTGCCCATAGGGATTCCTCCCCATGGGCAGCCAATTTTTTAGACGTATGCTTCTTGGCACCGTCACTTCACGAACTGCTGCCTAGCTTGGGAGCTAAGTAAACAAACTTCAGGTATATTACAGTGAAATTGATTCTAATTGGCAGGCTACATGAATCTTAGATCCTACTGAGTACTTAGCTACACTAGCACAACTGCGGCCCACTTCCGACCGACCGAGCGGCTACAAGATATATTCAGCCGATTGCTTAGTTACCGACCGCTAGGCAGTAGAACTACCAGTGAGCTACGCGACGGCTGGCCGAGCAATAGCCCACTGCGCAAGTACCATCCTAATTGGCTGGTCAGCGCGCAAGCTGCATGCCATTTTTACTTAATCTTCCTTCCCTAAACGGCATGCCACTACCCTTCTTGAGAATCTTGGGCTGGCTGGTGGGCAGCTGGTTGCTACTGGCCGGGCCGCGGGTGAGGGCCCAGCAGCTGGCCCAGCAGCCGGATCGCGGGCTGAGCACGCTGGGTCTACGCGATATTAGCAGTGATGCGACGGGCTTCGCCTGGGTGGCTGCTCGGCAGGGGGTGTTTCGCTACGATGGCCAGCAATTAGTGCCCCTCAACCAGTTGGTACGGCAAGGCCCTCGCCTGCGCGGCGAGGCCCTGCGGGTGCTGGCCGATTCGGCCGGCACGGTGTGGCTAGGCATGCATGATGGGCTCTATGGCTTCGTGCCCGCCACCGGTGAGCTGCGCCAAGTGCCGCTGCCCCCGCTCATGGGTAGGCATGGTCACATCAACGCCCTATTGCAGTACCGGGGCACGCTCTGGTTTGGCCGGGGCATGGACCCTTGCCAGCTGTTTCGGTTACCCTTGCGGCAGCCCCGGCAGCCCCCGCGGCTAGTATGGCAATATCCGCAAGGGCTCCTGCAAAGCATCGAGCCCGATTCGGCCGCGCGACTGCTGGTATCTAGTATGGAGCATAGCTGGTGGCTGCTGCCGGACGGCCGCATGCAGCCCGCGCTCGGCAACAGTTACCGCTACCGAGTTGTGCAGGCCTCGGGGGAGCGCCGCACACAGCTGGCCAGCCACCCGCTACGTCTACCTCGTGGCCCCTACTACCTCACCGACAGTGCTCTCGTGGAACACCGGCCGCTGCGGCTGCCGCGGGTGCTGGCCCGCTGGCCCCGCAGCCGGTTCTCGGCTGCTGTACCGCACCTCGACGTACTGGCGCTGGATAGCACCTGGTATTGGCTGGGCGACGGCGAGTTGCTGGCCTTGTCGGTACGGCAACAGCGGCAGCCGCCCAGTTTGCAACATATTCCTTTAAAGCTAGCCTGGGAGTGGAACGGGTGGCTGCACTTCAACCGCGACCGCACAGGATTTTGGGCCTTTGCTGAGGGCATGCCGGGCGTACTAAAGCTGTGGCCCCAGCAGGCGCCCGTGCAGGCACTGCCCGTAGCGGGCGGGGCGCGCCTGAGCACCCGTGCCCTCAACCGCCTGGCCGATGACCGGCTGCTAGTAGGCAGCTACGCGGGCACGTTTACGCAGCCCGCCGACAGCCCGCTCGCGCCGCTGCGCCGCTGGCCGGGCACGGGCAAAGTCCAGGGCTCGCCCACGCACCAGCGCCGCTGGCCGGACCAGGTGCCTGAGCAGGTCTGGTTTTGCAGCCTGCGCCTGCCCGATACCCGCCTAGTACTGGGGCTGGAGAACGAGCGCAGCCTTTGGCTGCTGACCGGACAGCAGTTTGAAGAACTTACCTGGGCCGGGCCGCACCCCGACCCGTCGGGCAAAACTACCTTCTGTCTGCTGCGCACCCGGGCGGGGCAGTTATGGGCGGGCGGCCAGCAGGGACTGTTTACACTTGACCTAGCACACCGCATGCGTCGGCGCTATCGCGAAGGCGATTTCGCCTGGCCACTGCACCGCTGCGAAATTGAATCAATGAGCGAAGGGGCGAACGGCGAGCTATGGCTGGCTACCAACCGGGGGCTCTACGGCCTGCAGCCCGCTACCGGCGCGCTGCGCCACTACGGCCCCGACGAGCCACCTCCCTACCGACTACCCACCGCCCTGCTGCGTTGTGTGCTGTTTACCCATCCTGATAGTGTGTGGGTGGGCTCGCTCGATGCCGGCTTGTTGCTGCTGCACCCGCAGCGGGGCGTGCAGCGGCAACTCACCTTAGGCCAGGGGCTGCCGAGCGAAACGGTGGCCTTCGTGCTGGCCCCCCCGCCGGGTCGGGTGCTGTGGGTGGGTACCGATGACGGGCTAGTGCGCTACGAGCCCCGCTCCGGCCGTCGCAGCGACCTGACTACCGCCGAGGGGCTGGCTACCAACGAACTGAACCGCCAGTCGAGCTGGTACGATGCGGCCCAGCAGCGCCTGTATGTGGGTGGGGTAGGGGGCGTTAGCTTCCTGCTGCCCCTGCACATGGCCCCCGCGCAGGAACGCCCCCGTCTGCTGCTCACCAGCCTCACCCAGCACCACGCCCAATCCGACACTATCCGCACTGAGTACCTGCCCGGCACGCTACCTGCAGGCATAGAGCTGGCCCCCGGCGATGCCTTCGCCGACCTGAGTCTTAGTTTAAGCGACGACGCTGGTCCCGAGCCAGGCCGCTTTACCTATCGCTTATTAGGTACCCCATTCGCCCCCTGGCAAGAACTGGGCACCAGCAACCGCCTGCGTCTGCAAAGCCTGGAACCGGGCGACTATGCGCTGGAAATCAGGGGGGAAACCGGACTGGGTATCCCTACCCGCCAGGTTCTGCGCGTGCCCGTGCTGGCCCGCACCTATTGGTGGCGGCGGCCTGGCGTGTGGGCCCTCCTCACGGGCCTACTAGTAGCCGGGGCCGTAGGCGGGGTGTATAGCTGGCAGCAGCACCGGGCCCAACAGCGCGAGCGGCACTGGCAGGCTGAACAGACCCTGCGCAAGCGGCTGGCCGCCGACCTGCACGACGACGTGGGCAACCTACTCACTCAAATTGGAATGCACAGCAGCCTGCTGCGCGAAACGCCTCACAGCCCAGCCGAAACCGTGGTCCGGCTCGATGCGATGGCGGTAGCTGCCCGCCAGGCCGCCCAGCAGATGAGTGATGTGGTGTGGGGCCTTGAGGTCGGGCAGTTGCGTCTCAGCCAGTTGCTGGCCCGCCTACGCGACCACGCCCAGGAGGTGCTGCCCCCCGCCGGCCTTGACGTGCGCTTCCGGGTCCCTGCCGACCTGCCTGATCCGGAGCTTCCTCCCAGCGTGGGCCACAATCTCTACCTCATTTACAAGGAAGCTCTGCACAACGTGGTCAAGCACGCCCGTGCCACTACGGTTACGGTGCAGCTGGCAGCCACGGCTGTAGGTCTTACACTGACCGTGGCTGACGATGGCCGGGGCCACGATGGGCAGCCCCGCCCCGGCGGCCACGGCCTGGCTAATATGCATGCCCGTGCGCACATCGTGGGCGGCACTGTATACTACGACGCCCAGCCGGTGGGCTTTGCAGTGGTAGCGACCGTGCCGCTGGCCTAGGTAAACTAGGAGTTTGCACCAGCTGCTAAAGCTATTGAACTGATTGCAAAGACATACACTGATGCTATCAACTATCTCACAAATATAAATACAATATTTTTTTAGTGGATTTAATTTCCAAAAGCTCCCTGGCTTGATGTTAATCGATAAAGTTATAGTAATTAATCAATTGCATTTTGCATGCTGCAAACGACCATTTGTAAGGTGTAATACAGCTGCCCAATTTATTCTTGGTGCCGAGGGCTTAGTAAAGATGCTGGACTGGCCCCCGCTGGCTCACCCTTCAGACAGCAGAATAACCTGTTGAGACAGCTGCTATTTAACCTAGCACGGGTTTGCTCTTGCACTAGTGCACCACCGAAATGGAGCCTCTTACGAAGTGCTCGGTCGGCTCACACTCGGTAGAATAGCGCCACAAATAATAATATACCCCGTCCGGTGCGTCAGTACCCGTCCAAAAGTCCCCATAGGTGTCGGTGCTAAATACCAGGCGACCCCACCGATTGAATACTTGTAGCTGTGAGGTGCGCGGGTACTGCAATCTGAGTTCGAATAAGTCGTTCACGCCATCGTGATTAGGGGTGAAAATATTAGGAACTACTTGCGCCTGGACAGGCTCAACGCGCACTTCGACCGGCGTTGAATAGGCGAAACAGCCGCCCTGCACCGCCCGCACCCGATACTGCCCGGCCTGGGAAGCACGATAGGTGAGCGACCCGCCAGCGCTGGGCACCCGTTGCCAGCTAGTACTAGCAGGGGCGGCGTACTGCCATTCGTAGGTCACATTGCTCGGCATGGCATTAGCTACGCTTAGCTGCCCTTCCGGCTGCCCACAACGTAACGTAAGCGAACCTGCTGGACTGAGCATTGGGGTAGCAACTGGGCGAATTAGAATAGTTATCGAATCGACTGTTTGGCACGCGCCACTTCCCAACTCGTAGCGTAGGGTATGGCGTCCTACCCCGGCGGCAGTTCCGGTAAACAACCCTTGTCGCCCATTCGTGATACCAGGTCCTCGCCAAGTTCCCCCCGTCGGAGTAGCCGTTAGGTGCACCAGCGTATCGGGACGGCAGAGCGGCGGCACGATGGTAAGAATACGTGCTCGTACTGGTTGCACTACAATAGAGAGCGTATCTTGTGTTACGCAGGGCCCCGTAGTTCCTACGGTGTAGGTGAGTACATGCCGCCCCGGGCCAGCGGCAACTGTACTAAACAGGCCACTGGTGCTGTTAATAATACCCTTGCCCTGCCAATTGCCCCCTTTGGGAGCGGCCCCCAAAGCGAAGCTAGTGTCACGCAGGCAGCTGAAACGCCGGGTCATTGCCTGCACTTGCACGACTACCGGTCGGACCACGATACTACACGTGTCTTGGCCCACACTAGCAACTGAGTAGGTTAGTACATGCCGGCCAGGGCCCGCTGTGCTAGAGCGAAAGGTACCCTGTTGGGCATCCATAATTCCTAGCCCAGACCACGTACCACCGGGCACATTCGCACTCAACGTAATTGTCGTGTCGTGCGCGCAAGTCAGGATGGGTAAGAGGGAGCGGTTAATGCGTACCGTAGGCACAACGGGGCTGGCATTATCGGTGAGCGTGGCTAAGAAGCCGTGCCCTCCTGCCAAACCGATATTCAGGGCTCCAAAGCTACCAGCACCCGTTAGCAAGCCCGCCACGCACACCCGCGTCCCCGTTACCGTCACCGCCGTGGGGCGGTCAAAATTCAGTCCGCCTGCTTGCTGAGCCCAGGCAAAGCTACCACTCGTTCCCGCGTCCGTCAGCTTGGCTACGAACACATCCATACTACCCACGCCGGGCAGCGTAGTCGGGCCAAAACGAGCAGGCGCATCATAAAACTCTCCGGCTACGTAGACGCTCGCGCCCATAACGGCGAGGCTATTCGCCAACGTATACCCGGCGCTTTGGCTTTGTTGCGCCCACTGGAAGGTACTGGATGAACCGGTATCCGTCAACTTCGCCACGAAAGCGGCCGAATGATACCGCGTGGTAGTCAAGGTAGTAACCCCAAAGCGCACAGTCGGACTGTTAAACCAACCCGTCACGTAGACATTGGCGCCGTTCACGGCAATCCCGGACGCTTGGTCGTCCTCGTCGCCGCCCGCTTGTCGGGCCCAAGCAAAGCTGGCACTAGCGCCGGTGTCGAGGAGCTTGACCAAGAAGCCGTCCGAAGAGAAGCTGCCCAACGAGAGATTTGGCAGCGAAAGGCTACCAAAGGAGGCGGTTCGGCTCCGGAAAAATCCTGTTACGTAGACATTCTGGCCTTGTACGGCGACGGCGGTGGCTTCTTCCTGGCTTTCTCCCCCCGCCCGCTGCGCCCAGCTAAAACTTCCCGTACTGCCCCCATCCGTCAGTTTGGCAATGAAGATGTCCGTACTAGGAGAGGCATTTGTTAGGGTGATAGCACCGAATCGAGCGGTAGCACTGGAAAAGGACCCTACCACATAGACGTTAGAACCATCCCCCGTTACGCTCCTTGCTCCCTCCCCATCCGCCCCGCCCGCCCGCTGCGCCCACGCAAAACTGCTAGCGGTACCGGCATCCGTGAGCTTGGCAACGAAAATATCAGAGGTATTCGCACTAGCATCCGCATTAGTTAAGGTAGTAGCCCCAAACGTAGTTGTGGAGCCGAAGAATTCACCGGCTACATAGACGCTGGTCCCACTCACACTCACTCCGTGGATGTAATCAGTTCCGCTTCCCCCTGCGCGCTGCGCCCAGAGGTAAGTACCCGTGCGGCTACTCCACTTAGCTACGAATACATCCGTGCTTCCGACTGATGTTAGCGTAGTGCTCCCGATTTGAATGGTACCTAAAAAACTGCCGACCACATACACGTTCCCATTGGCATCGCTGGTAGTAGCGTCTATACCGGCCTGGTTCCCCCTGTCCAGCGTACTCAAAATGGCCGTCTGCCAAGCTGGGGTTTGGGCACGAACTGCCTGACCGTTCAGCAGCAGTGTCAAGCCAGCCAGCATTAGCTGTAGGTGAAACCAGGAAGAAAACAGGAAAGAGTAAGACACAGGAAAGAAAAAAGACTATGACGTAGGTAGGCTAAGCTATGAACACTCGAAAGTACTGATAGCTAGCCAATACCTCCGGCATGTATTCCATCTAGAGGGGTAAGATGGGCTGCCAAGGATGGGCGCTTCTATGACCTCAAGCGGTTTGCCAGGCCCGCTCAGCCTTCGTACAAGGGGGTTCGCTGGTAGGTAATGCGTACTGCCTGCGCTAGCTCCCAGTGCGGCGCTCTTGTGAGCCGGACCTGGCTCTTGGCAGCAGCACTACTGCGTTAGCTTCCAGCTAAGTGACCTCAATGCCCCGAGTGCGGCCGCGTTGGTGGCGTGCCTGCAGCGCCAGGGGAATCGACAGGCCACGTATGTGCAAACCACGGGCAAGGGCTTTCAGGGCAAAGACCGCATGCCCCATGCGTGAAGCATCGTCGAGGCGAGCGAGGGGCCACGTGGCTAGCCGCCTACCGGCATTTGCTTACCCTATCCTATCGGAGGGCAGCGCTACTTCCCCTCATCCGGCAGCCTACCAGAACCCCGTAGCCTAGCCGCAGCGAGGCAGCAGGCGTTTTAACATATCGCTTCCCCAACCCAGGCCCCTAACGGGTGGTTTTGCCACAAAACGAGGCAAAGTTGGCTAGTTTACTTACAGAGCTAGCAAACCTTGCTGCGTGTTACTTATTGATAATCAGTATATTATCCTGGCATGCCCGGTGGAAACTTATGGCTATTTTCTCATCTTTGCTTTGACAACTGCTTAGCTGTTAGTGTACTACAGGGTTTGGCGGCTTTTTCTGCGACGCAGCCAGGCGCAGCCCCACGACCCGCGCAGAAGGCAGGTTGCAATTGCAAACTGTACGAGCGGCTATCTGAGTGGCTAGGAGCGGTCAGACAGACCGCTCGAAGTAATCGGTCAAACTGGTCCGCGGGTAGCTGCACTGGGTGAAGCCACGGCCCCCACGGGTGAACGGCCAACCTGGTCACTCGGATTCGCGCAGCGAATCCGAGTAGCTGCCCCCGGAACTGCTCGTACGCCCGCCGTGCAGACTACTAGCTTGGGTCACAGCACAGTAGTTTGGGCTATTTTAACGAGGTGACTTAAGCAGTTTCCGGGGCAGTTTGGGCAGTTCTATCCTGTGCCAGCACATCAAACGACTGCTTGCGGAGCGGAGGTGCGCCCTTCCTTTCGAATCGCAGTTCAAAGCGCTATTTGCGCCGGTTTATTACTACCTGGCGCGGGTTGGTGCACCAGGTACTGGAGTGCAGTCTCCTAGAACAGATTACCCGCTTTTTACTCGAACTCGGTAGTGGTTTCATCTATATGGGCCAACAGGTCCCGCTCGTCGTCGGTGACCAAGACTTGCACCTCGACTTGCTCTTTTACCACGTCCGTTTACGGGCTTACGTGGTGGTCGAATTAAAAATCATGGCGTTCTGACCCGAGTACGCGGGCAAGCTCAATTGCTATCTCACGGCGCTTGACGAGCAGTTACGCTACGCAGCCCTTCCGTATGAGACACTGACCCGTAGCTAGAACGTGAGGATAAACTCGGCCAGGTTGGTGCTGGTGTCGAGCTGCATCTTTTTGCGCACGCGGTAGCGCAGGTCTTCGGCGCCGCGCACCGAAAGGCCCATGAGCGAGGCTATCTCTTTGCTGTCGAGGTTCATGCGCAGGTAGGCGCAGAGTTTCAGGTCGCGGCTGGTGAGCTGGGGGTACTGCTCCTTGAGGCGCTGCATAAAGTTTTCGTGCAGCTGGTTGAACAGCTCCTCGAAGTGCTCCCCGTGCTGGCTAGGGGTTAGGCTTTTATCGATGAGGCGCACCACGCGCAGCATTTTGCGGCGCTGCTGGGCGGCGTCTTCATCGTCGAGGGCCTCGCGCACGCTGTCGCGGATGCTGAGCAGCGTTTCGTTTTGCTGCACCATGTTCATCACCGACGAAGCCAGCTCGGAGTTCTTGTGCTGCACCTGGTTTTCGAGCTGGCTTTTACTTAGTTCTACCAAGTCTTTTTCGTGCTGGAGGCGGGCCTCGCGCAGCTCGGCTTCCTTGGTGCGCAGCTCGTGCAGCCTTTCCAGGCGCAGCTTTTTGCGCAGGGCGCGGGTGCGCAGCACGTAGAACGCCACCACGCTGCCCCCGGCCAGCAGCGCCGCCAGCCCCCGAAACCACGTAGTGCGCCACCAGGGCGGGGTAATAATGACGGTGAGGGCCGTGGGGTAGGTACTCCAGACGCCGTCGTTGTTGGCCGCCTTCACTTGAAACACGTAGCGGCCGGGGTCGAGGTTGGTGTAGGTGGCCTCGCGCCGGGTGCCGGCCTGGCACCACGCTTCGTCGAAGCCCACGAGCTGGTAGGCGTACTGGTTTTTGCGCGGGTCGATGAAGTTGAGGGCCGCAAACTGGAAGGTGATGGCCGAGGCGCGGGCCGGCAACGTCAGGCGCTGCGCCTCGGATACCTGCTGCCGGAGCGGGCTGCCCGGGCCGCCCGGTCGGAGCGAGGTATTAAATACCTGCACGTCGGTGAGCACCACGGGTGGCACGTTGGGGTTGCTCAGCAAGACGGTGGGCGAGAAGGTGTTGAAGCCGTTGATGCCGCCGAAGTACAGCGTGCCATCGGGCGCCCGCAAAGCCGCGTTGATGTTGAACTCGTTGCTTTGCAGGCCGTCTTCGCGGTCGAAGCGCTTGCAGGTGCCGTGCGCCACGTCAAGGCGGGCGAGGCCTTTGTTGGTGCTCAGCCAAAGATTGCCGGCGCGGTCTTCCACCACGGCGTTGATGACGTTGCTGGGCAAGCCCTGGGCCGTGGTGAAGTGCCGGCAGGTTTCGGTTTGGGGGTCAAATAAATCGAGGCCGGCATCGGCAGTACCCACCCAAAACCGGCGCTGGCTATCCTGAAACAGCACCTGAATGCGGTTGCTGCTGAGCGAGTTGGGGCGGCGCGCATCGTGCTGCACGTAGCGAAACGTTTGGGTACTTGGTTCGTAGCAGTTGAGGCCCCGGTCTTCGGTGCCTACCCAAAGGCGGTGGGCGGCGTCTTCGCGCAGGGCAACTACGTTGTAGTCGCCGAGGGTGCCCGGCCCGGTGCGGGGCGGGTAGCGGGTAAAAACGCCCGGCCGGGCCAAGTCCATGCGGCAGAGCCCGCTGCCCAGGGTGCTCACCCAGAGCTGCCGCCGCTGGTCTTCATACAGGGCCCAGACACTGTTGCTGCTCAGGCTAGTAGCGCGGGCCGAGTCGGTAACGTAGTGCGTGAAGCGCTGGCGCTTAGGGTCGTAGCGGTCGAGGCCACCCAGGTAGGTACCTACCCAGAGCGTACCCTGGCTATCCTCGTAGAGCGATTTTACCACGTCCGAAGCCAGGCTGCCGGGGTCGGCCGGGTCGTGGCGAAAGTGGCGGAAAGTGCCGGCCCGCGGGTCGAACCAGTTGAGGCCGCCGCCATCGGTGCCTAGCCACACCCCGCCGTCGCGGCTAGCCAGCATGGCCAGCACCGATTTGCTGCTCAAGCTATTCGTAGTGCGCGGAAAGTGGGTGTACTGCCTAAACCGGGCCTTGTAGGGGCTGTAGAAATTGACGCCCCCGCCGAAGGTGCCCACCCACAGCGTACCGGCCCGGTCTTCGTAGAGGCT
>Ga0160429_1000274_pt1 | contig 58347 bp, 52 predicted proteins | sample SolpanmetagenomR_FD_108199 | JGI IMG/M metagenome (GOLD analysis project Ga0160429, IMG submission 108199) | Solar panel surface microbial communities from Lawrence Berkeley National Laboratory, California, USA - R | ecosystem: Engineered > Built environment > Solar panel > Unclassified ... | reverse complement strand
GTACAGCAGTTACCGCTTCATTCTCACCTTTGTTGTCGGCGCCAGTATCGTCATCAGTTTGATCGGAAGAGGACAGGTCATGGATCGCATCAACAAGCTGCCAACTGCAACAGACAGGTACAGAGAGGAGGCTGCAGAGAGAAGGAGACACAACGAGAACGACGATTAGATGGAGTTAGCCTTGGTTTGTGACAGGAATAGGCGTGTACAGATAAGCCGTCTCCATGAGTGAGAATTCAGAAGAATGGAAGATGTGCAATTTGCTATTTTGCTCGTTGTGATGGCAATATAGACGACAGTGCGTGTGTGACATGCTTCCATTGATCCGCTGACTGATGAGAGCTTTTGGAAGACCCACAGCCCACGATGCTGCTACAGCGCAAGAGCTCACATAGAAGTTTACTGCAAGTCGTGAAGCATAATCTCGAGAGTATGAACAAGACAACACAACTGTCGCATCGAATACTCTTCTAGATGAATGGTCAAGTCTCCCATTTTCGCGGACTACGTGCTTTTTCTGCTTTATTTTGCCAGGAAAGAAAGGCCGTCCGGCAGCTTCTTCCACCGACAGGGTTCTCATTCGTCCAAGATTACCACGAGACGAAGCTCAGTGACGCCTTATTATGGTCGTTCGAATCGGACATGACGTCGCGGTCTTGCTGCCTTTGATTAAATCCCATCATGCATGTACCTTTCTCACCAACACTTAAACTGAGCACGCTGTCTGCCGCAGTCGTCGATCTATTCTTGTTCACTTGCTATTGTCCCGGCTGAAGTCCCTCGCTATCCCAACTCGCTAGCTACCTAGCTCACATCAAGCATCCATCCCCCTTTGCTCGCCCTGCTTTCTTTCTCTCTGCTCGATAATAACGTACCACGACATTGATTGCACACCTCACTCACGTATAGCACACATATAGTCAACACAACAGACTCGGCCCCTATGTCCCTCAATCCCAGCAGACCAAGAAAGGAAAGGGCATTCCAAATCCAAAATGTCGATTGCTAGATACAGTAAGAGCAGGGTCAACACGAATTTAGCGATTCAAAAGCATTGAGAACACTGACGAGGACACGAAGTAGACAGCCATCGCCTGCTTTCTTGTGCTGCAGTACTCATGACGATTTGATCTATCGTGTACACACTTATTTCGACGAAGAAATGAAAGGCTTTTTAGTTGTTCAGCAATCATGATATGTATGCTTTATATTTACGATTACGGGGGTCGTCTAATATGCTTATTCCTTTTCAGTCACGAGAAGTGCTTTACTCACTATCATCATCCTCAACCACCATTCTCCTCCTCTTGTTCTGCGCTGGTTTCGCTATCGCACGTTTCCCAACCATCCTAGACAAGTCAGGCAAGTCATCTGAATCTGCATCATTACTAAGCGCAACCACATCATCCGCAACCTGCATAACATCATCATCATTAACGTCATCCTCCTCCTCAACATCACTCTCAATAACCAGACTCCCACCCCTCCGTCCACCAACCAATCTCCGCCTCTTCTCCATACTCTTCTCCTTGCCTCTCGGTGCCTCCATCGAACTAGTCAAAAGCGGTGCCGCATCCAGTACAATCTCCTCATCTTCTTCAACCACAAAATCTCTCAAATCAGAATCAAGCACGTCGTCTTCATCCTCACCTTCCGTGTCTTGCGTACCAAGCGTGATACCTTGAGATGCAACTGCATAACGGGGTTCAGTGCGGGGAGGACTACTGCTGACACCCTCCATAGCGTCCAGGGCGTCCATGTTGGCGAGAGAAGCTGCGTTTGTGGTAATGGTTTTCCTGGGACGACCACGAGGTTTCTTGGATTGTGGTTGGGCGTGGGGTGTCTCGGGATCGTCGTCGAGTGGCGGGGTTGGGACGGTGGTGGTAGTGGCTTTCTTAGGTCGGCCACGAGGTTTCTTAGCAGGTTGTGGTGGGATGATTTCGGGAAGTTCAGCGTCGCTGTCTAGATTGATTGCAGGCACTGGCGCTTTCTTTGGCCGTGGTGCACGTGGTTTCTTCGTGGCTGCTGGTGCTCGAGTGATACTGTCATCCACGACACGGTCATGCTCATCACACAGGTCGGCCAAATCTTGCGTTTTGGCAACGTCCTTGAATTCCCTAACTCGTTCGCTCGTGATATTATGCATTCTATTAAGCAAACTGACAAGGCCACGAGTCGCGGAACCATGCTTGACCTTTGCCGTCGGGGTGAGTTTGCGTTGACGAACAGGATGTAAGCTCAGATCTGGAACGGTTACTGGCGCATCATTGTACTCGTCAACGACTTTATCACGATACTTGTGACTCAGCTCCTCCTGTTGAGCATGCGAAAGAAGCACTTCCTCGAGCAATGGTATCGAGGCGAGTTCTTGAACTTGTAGCTTTGTTTGGCGGGGTCGTGCTGGCGCAGGATCCTCATCTTCCTCATCTTCTTCCTCATCACCACCAAGTCGAGACGCTTTCGTAAAACCAGTCTGAACACCATCAGGCATGTGGAATTTCTTGGGCGGACGCTTCGGTGCTTTGCCTCTACCTTTCTTTGGCTCAGGTAATTCAGCTTGCGTGTTTTCGATTGGTATTTCTACCACTCTTTTATCGACAACGGGCTGAACCTCCTTTGGCAAGATACGAGGGGACTGTTCATCATGGAAATTGAATCTCGTACCGGCTGCAATCATTTGTTGCATCTTTTCATAGTTGTCTTTTGCTTGTGTAAATGAATTTTCCTCCTTGCCTTTCATCAGTAGGAGAACAATGTTACCAGCACGCTTTCGGCCAGTACGTCCCATTCTTTGAAGCATGCGGATGGGTGAAGCGGAGGAGTCATAACAGATGATGAGGTCGACCTCTCCAATATCGAGACCTTCTTCACCAATAGACGTCGCCACGAGAGTATTATACTTGCCTGACTTGAATTGCTGGATGATCTCGAGTTGGCGCTTCTGGTCCATACCTTCAGAGCCTTTCGATGCAGCTTGACCAACAAAGACATGTGGTCGGATCATTGGCTCATTCCGCTTCAACACACGCACAATCTCTTCTGCAGAATCTCGAAAATGAGCAAAGATCATGATACGCGTTGCTGAAGGCGGATGATCACTACCAGCCCGTCCTTCTCCTGCTGCTACAAAGTGGTTCAACACAACACCTTGCAAGTAGTCCAGCTTCGGATGCCCAATGAATGTTGGCTGATTGATCCAAAATTGTAATCTTGTCATCATCTTGACAAAGTTCTCGTTCTCCTGAATCTCTTTAGCATATTTGCCACCTTTAACCCCTTCTTGATTGTTCCTGAAAGCGACTACGCCATGATAAAATGGTCCAATGCCGTGGTACTTTAACAACTCAATACTATGTGCTAGACTCGATAGCACAGTAAAGATATTGTTCACCATAGCTTTGACTGGAAAACTGGCAGTCTTTCCAGACGTGCCCATCCAACGCTGTCGTGCTTGGGTCAAGCCGTACGCGGTAAGCATCATAGGATCTTTTGACCAGTAAGCATTGAATTGGTTGAGCTTGTTGAGAACAGGCTGAAGTGCTTTCGAGAACAAATCCATGACAAGCTCCATTTCTTCCGAGTTCTCAAAAGTCACAGTCTCCGTGTTCCTCGAATGCACATACTGCCGAATGTCCAGCGAGAACTCCGTACGGATTTCAACGCGTGCAATGGAAAGGCCGTCCACAACCTCCTGTACAGCCTCAACTGACGCACCAGGAGTAGCAGTAAGAGCTAGAACACGAAAACTCTCGTTGAAGCGTCGCAGAAATTTTACGACCTCGATATAAGCATAGCCTCCTGTAGCACGATGTGCCTCATCTACCACAAGCAAGACTATCCTTTTCGGATCACAAATGCCAGTCTTCAAGTCATTAATTATTGTCTGTGGAGTCATAAAGAACACCCTCTTGCTATTCCATGCTTCGGCACGGTATCCAGGAGCAATTGTACCGGTCAGCATAGAAGTCTGTGAGCGAGGTATGCCAGCTATACCAAAACATGCGTCAATCTGTTGAGACACCAGTGGTTTAGTCGGAGCCACAAACACAATCTGTGCATCTTTCGTCCATCTGAACCAATTGAGCATAATCGTAGCAGCTATGAAAGTCTTTCCAAGACCAGTGGGCAGGGCCACTAAAAGGTTGTGATATAATCCTCGAGAAACAATGTTGTATTGGTAGTCTCTAATCGTGCCTAAGTTGGTCGGATACACCCAGGTCTTCATTGCTTCCTCATTCAATTTGTGATGAGTAGGCTTCTCCACCTTATCTGCCGCTGGCCAGTTCGACTTTTTGTTCTGTTGCGATGCTTCTGTCATGCCTTGTGCGGGATCACCGAAGAGTGTCAACTGACGTAGACCGTTCTGAGGTGCTGCAAGTCTCCGTACTGGAGAGACGGCTGGCTGAGAAGAGATCTCGATGACGCCACTAAACCCACGATCAGGCGACCTGGATGGCGAAGAGGAAGACGCAAAAGCGTCTGATGGGAGATCGTCGAACTCCTGTGCAAAGTCATAGTCGACTTGAGAGGGTGCCATAATCTCGTTGTTCGATATTGCCTGTCGAGGACGTTGTCCTGCAGCTTGATTTAGTCTTGCAGGTACAGTCGCTGTTCTCTGTAAAGGTTCTTGTCCAAAATTACTGCCTGCAGTATGTGCTCTTTCAGCCATGCCACCTTGCACAGACATGTCGTTTCTTCTAGAACTGTACTCATGGTGTTCTTGCAGTAGTACTTCTGGTGCTTTTGGAGGTTGCGGCTTCTGCCATATTGCGCCTCTTATCCGGTATGGACTGCTAGACGGTGCAGGTGCTTGTGTATAATACCTATCTCTCAACGATGCCACAGGCTCATCCGTCACACGCATCAGATGCTTGGGTTTCTTAGGTTTACTACCAGGTCTGGCATCTCCACTTTCATCTTGCTCTTCTGTAGAACTGCGCTTCTTACGGGTCTTCTTGGCTGGCTCTGTAGGTTGGAAAGCATCATTGTCACTCTCGATATCGTCGAAGACATCATGGCTGATTCGGCGGCGTTTCGCAGCGATCGGGGAGGGGTCGAAGGCATCCTCGGACCTGGACAGAACTTGTCAGTGATTTGCAACTTAGCGTGGACCGAAGTAACATACTCCTCCGCACTCGACATCATGGGGCCAATATGGAAATTGCCACTTGCTCATCGACCAAAACATATTCGGCGCGTTGACGCGATGCTTACAGTACCCCGCATTATCACAAACTGATCGCCGCTGCTTCCTACTGGGGATTAATTGTTTGTCTTGGCATATGGTTAGAACAAGAAGCAATGGTGATGAGAAGAGTCATAGTTTGATTGTCGTAGTATGTAGATGCGGTCTTAAGGAGTACACAAACTTTTAACTTGATGATATACCACCGCCCCAATATTTCAAACTCTGCAAGATTGAGGTAATCCTGATCCCGAAACGCCTAAACACTCCTGTGATGCTATGCAGGCCGTTTACAGCTCATAGCTTCCCTCTAGGAACCAACGCTGGTCTTGGTCTTCTTGGTTGTAGGTGCCTCTGCTTGGGCGTCAACAGCTTCATCAATCTGCCTCTTTTCCTTGACGTTCAGCAAGTCCTTCTCCGCCTTCTCGAAAGCAGCGCGCTCTGCGTCACTCAGACCGGGAAGCAATGGCTTCTCCTCGTCGTTCTGTAAGTTGAAGTGGAAAGAACGGATGATCGAATCAGCATCATCAATAGCGATCGATCGTACATCTGCAAGCGCCTTAATCTTGATAGTGACTTGCTTGATTTGCTCGTCACTCATGTTAAGACCAAGTTGCTCAGCACGGGACTTGATAGCGTTCCATCCAGTTAAGCGAGATGCAAAGTGCACGTATCGGGACATACCGAAATCAGCTGGGTTGATAATCTCGTACGTGGAGGGGTTGTTCAGAATAGCCTTGGCGTGAATACCAGCCTTGTGCGTAAAGGCACAGAAACCAGTGATATAGTTGTTGAAGGGGACGTTGATCTCCACGGCATCGGCGACAAGATCCTCGATGGCTTTGAGCTTGTGAAGCTTGTACTTCTTGGTGACGTATTCGCGATCTACGACAATCATGCGTGCCATAAGTCCACCGAGAGGAGTAATACCGTTGCGCTCACCAATTCCGAGCACGGATGTATCGACATGTGTAGCACCAGCGCGGAGAGCTTCATATGCGTTTGAAATGGCGCACCCAGTGTCGTTGTGGAAGTGAGTTTCAATGCTGTAGGAGGACCGTCAGCATTGGTGTGAGATGGAAGTTCCTTGCTTGTACTCACTCGCAAGAGACAACACCTCTTAGTGTCCTGACAAGGTCGTAAACTTGACTCGATGTAGCACAGCCAACAGTGTCAGCAATACCAACGCGATTTACACCAATCTTGTCAACAGCGCTGTAAAGTGTGAGGAGGTCGACGAGGTCTGATCGGAAAGAGTCTTCTGAGCTGAATCGAATTTCGATGCCCTTGGACTTGACGAATTGAATGACTTCAATGGCTGTGTTCTTGATGTAGGTCATGTCCTTGCCGTGGCTGTGCTCGCGAAGGTGGGCGGACGTGCCAATAACAACGTCGACACCGTCAACACCAGTCTCAACAGCAATCCTGGCGTCGTCCATATGACATCTTATGTCTAATCTTGTGTAAGTCGAGCTGTCGTGAACATTTTGCCTCTACCTTTCTACGTACGTGTGAGGATCTTGGCCTTCAATCCAAGCTTGCAAATAGCTTCACAATCCTTGCGACTCTGTTCTGAAGCAGCAGGACTTGTGAGCTCGATGTAGTCTACACCAAAGTCGTCCAGTGCTTTGGCAATCTTGATCTTGGTTTCTGTGTCGAAGAAGGCATTTGCGAATTGCTCGCCTTCTCGGAGGGTGGACTCGATGATCTGGAAGCGGCTGACATTGCTGAGGAAGTCGCCGACTGGTGCGTATGGGTTCGATGCCTTCTTCTGTTCGTTCACTGGTGCTGCTACAATGCCGCTGAAATCATGTTAGGAGGGATGGGCCTGTGGGAAAGTATGGCAGGACGTACGTAAAGCCGGGATGTGCTGAGCCAGAAGTTTAGCAATATGTTTCGTGTGTCTGGGCTTGCTTCTCTACTTACAGGGATCTGTTGTTCCATTTGCACCACCATGGTCACCACCGTTCGCGTGACCATTGACTCCATTGACACCGTTGGTTGGGCCGTCGTCCAAGTTGTCAGGTGGGGGACACATGTTGTGGTTCTCGTGTAGTGTGAGGGATGTTGGGGGAGGGTGAGAGGATAAAGTAATTATTGGTGTGGGCTTATAGTCTTGGTAAATATCGCAGACACACAAAGACTCACTCAGACTGTACCTAGTTTGGCTCGTTTTCATTCGGTAATAATTTTGCTCGACCGTCATGCTTTCTGGTAGCCAAGACCAGCCCGAGATCGGAGCAAGATTTCAAATCAGGAAGGTCAAGCGGCTGGACTTCACCTCCTTCACGCAACACAGTTACAGCCTGACATTCATGAAAGGATTCGCATTGGTGAATCAAATGTCCAAATATTGCTGCCCGGAAGTGCAGATGGGATTATCTTCGCTCATACATCTACTTGCTTTGGGAGATTCTCACACACGGTAAACCTTGTTTGGAAGGAAGTGAGTTGATTGTAACTCATCTGGCAATGTAGTTGTCCTTTTTGATTGTAGCTCATCCAGCACGGCGCTTGTGATGACAGAGGTGAAAGTGGTTAGAAACAATTATTGGCAAACAATATGAACATTTTTCACAATCCTAAGATGAGATATCACAATAAGAACGACTTTCACCTTCTCCACCTCCAGCAATCGACACACCATACAAGTAAGGTCATGTTTGCCTTCCTCGTCCTAGCCACTCCTCCTTCAAGACATTCTCGTCTCCTATGTATATGTCGTGATATCATGACAACTCAAGAGTTTAGATGGCCGAGCTGTTTCCCCTCAATTGGTAACCAAATCCTTGTCAAGCGCTCGACTGCGTCAGGCATTTTCAACGGTGATGGTACAGTTATCAGTTTACGTGACTAAAACCGGCACAAGAGATCAAGACCGTCACTGTCGAGAGAGACAGCGCAGATGAGTACGAATATTAAGTGGTCCATCACTAATATGCCACGTAAGCACGCCAAAAGTACTTTCCACGATCACCACTAACCAGCGCCCCAGGCACTACGCCACCGAGTCTCGACGACTGATGGCTATGAGGAAGCGTAAAAGGCAACAAGGATAAAGCTGTACACCCCGTTGTTCCGTTACGCAATCTCGCTGTGCTGAATACCGCATTACCTCTAGCACGACTGGATTTACAACTAGCGCGCATGTGCGCTGCCAGCCATGTAGTCAACTTGGAACGCTGGTGTGAAGCCGGCAAAGATGGCTTAGCATGACGAGACACGCTGGTGAGAAGATACCTGCCACAGCAATTGAACTGTTGCAGTACCTTCTTACAGATGCTCCTAGTATCAGATGGATACTGCGATACATGCTGCAAATTGGAATCTTCGATGAGCTGGATCCAGCCAAATATGAGCATTAGAAGCTTTTAGTCGGGGAAGCTACACCAGCGGCAGCCTGGTACTTTTCGAATCTCGTCCTAAGGACTTTGCTGGTAGATGGTGAGTCGATATTGTCATCTCTCGGTCTGAAGCAGAGAGGCGATTTGACTGAGAGATTGAACGACCTGCATCAGTAATAAGAGTACTCGTATCGCTATACGATGTGTCGTGCCACGGACTGAACCTATAAGGAGCATGCAACAAGTCAGTCCAGCTCACCATACCTCGAAGTTTCGGACAGTCAATACAGTGTGACTGAAAGACAACCAGGGTAAGTCGAAAAGTACTTTCCCGCACACACTATGCTAATATTTGACAGTTGACATTTACGTACGAGGGTACAGTCGTCCGGATTATTAGACCTAGTAGTCATGATCAGTTCCGCAACGCGCGCCAGGAAGACAAAGCCGCTGCTGGACTGGCATCGAATGCGAACAATCCTGTGATGCGAAAGCTACTTTTACGACAGATCACCGATCTTCAACCCTCTGTCAACCAGTGCAATTCCGATGGTCACGGACCAGCTTTGCTGCAACAGTACAAGCTAAATGGAACGGCCTCTTCCAAAGACCCCAGCAGGTACGACAAAGGGGACGGTGCTACAACTGTCGCCGACAGCCTCGACCTGGAGTTACACGACAACTTCGTGCCCGCCGATAATGGCAAGAAGCGAGCAAAGAAGCCGCCACTTGAGCGGTATAATGCAGCAAATTTCGACGATGTGACGGGCAACGAGAAGCCACGAGCTCGCAAGAACGACCGTCCTGACCATGATCTAGCTACACACTGTACACGTTGTAGCGAACCTTTTGTTGAGGAAGAAGAGGATTGCTTCTGAAATGGGAATGATATTCTTCTCATGGGCATTAGGCAGCAATTACTTCTTCAAAAGGCATAGGTTTCGCACAATCAAGGCCTGAGAAGCAGAGTAGATTATGTGTCCGTATTAGCTAGTAATTGCCTTGACGACCTGCACAGCACCTCCGAGATAGTAGCAGCTTCGTTACAATAGCAAGAACTCGCGACATGAAGGTTTGAGAGACGTAGGAAGTTGTCTGTTCGCATTAGAGATATCCTAGTGGTGGAGCTAATTACCACCTCCTACATAGCACTTGCTCTGCTGAATTAAATAGATCTCGCACAAGACATGTCCTGCGAGGCGGGATGGTCTGCGTGTACGCATTAGAAATATGCTAGTGCGTGTAGCTTGTCCAGTTAGCTTGAAATTCGTATGCGGTACGACAGTCCTCGATATCTTGAAAGCATCATTGCTGAGAAGTACCAGACTGCTTGACTTCCTCTTGTACTTGACTTTGCCTCGACAACCTACACAGTTGACCAGGTTCTTGCACAGCCAAGGTCTGAGAGGATGCTTCATGAAATGGAATGAAATGAATGACGACGGCTTTGGTACCGAGCATAAATATCTCATGTCGTGGTTGGAATGAGAAGAGTGATAGCGCAAGGCATGTATGCAGTCTGTCCGGAAGGGCAAGTAGCATTGTCTTGCAATCCTCTAACTCCCTGGGAGATCCTGACACAAGGTTGGTAAGATATCATGACGAAACGTTCAGAGGGTGAGAGGCAACTGGCATGAGTATGTGAAAGGATGAGTTACGACGAGAGCACAGCAGCACGAATATTGTCAAGGCTTGAACGGGTTGACGACAATTGGAAAGCTTTTCATTTGGCATAAACCGGGATATCGTAAAGAAGCTTGCATGAAACGCTCCACCCAGCGTACCTTATGCTCTCTGCCCACTCAAACTGTTGCATCGAATCCTACCATTCGTGCAGATACACAGTCAGAATGAGACAACAGTTTAAATTTTGATACTGTTCTCTAACGCTTTGCGTCTGTGAAGCATGTTAGTAATTTGAAATCAAAAAAAAAGCAGAAGGAAAGCTCACCTCTTTTCCATCTTCGCATTGGCTTTCTGTCCCATGATACCACCACCCCATTGTCGGCGTGCAGATTCGTGCTTCTCTGTGTAACCCTCGTTGATTGCCTGCACAAGCTTTGAAAATTCAGACTTGTCCGCATCTTTGACCTCAGTCAAGGCAAGCACAGCAGCAGTCTTCTTGTGGACGACAGTTCCGAGACGAGCCTTGCCCTTGATGATGGCGTATGGCACACCCATCTTGCGGCAGAGAGCGGGGAGGAAGACGACAAGCTCGATAGGGTCGACATCGTTGGCAATGAGGACGAGGCTGGCCTTCTTGTTCTCAACGAGACCGACGACGTGGTTGAGACCGTACTTGACAACGTATGGCTTCTCACTGGCATCCTCCTTCTTCTTGCCATCAGCAATGGCAGTGGCCTCCTTGGTGAGACGTTCCTTCTTGTCGTTGGCGGACTCAGGACGGTACTTCTGGAGAAGCTTGAGAGTCTGTGCGGCAGTGTTGCGGTCGAGAGTGTGGGTGAACTGGTTAAGCGCAGGGGGGACCTTGAGGCGCATGTTGAGGATCTTGCGCTGGCGTTGGAGGCGAACATATTGAGGCCACTTCACCATGCGGGAGAGGTTTCGTTGGGGCTGGATGTCGGCACCAATACCGAAGTTGCGAGGGCGGCGCTCGATGAGAGGGTTCTGCACGATGTCAGCATGTCGAGGTAAGTGATATGAGTACAGATGTGCCTACCTTGGGAGCCTTCTTGGAGGTGCCAGCAGCCCTGGCGTTGGCCGGAGCGGGCGCAGCTTTCTTTCCAGACTTGGGAGGCTATGGTCATTGAGAAAAGAAGACGTCAGTAAAGTCCTGACGACATGTTTCTAATCTCTAAAGAGCAGATGCAATGGAGTGGTGTGAAACACTCATTGAACATCTTGATCTCTTGAGCCTTGTTGAATCTCCATTGCGAAGAAGCTGTTTCCAGCTGAATCGCCTGGGATAGGGAGCAAGCAATGCTTGAGGGCGATTGCTGCACAAGAGCTCGCTAAGTGTGCTTGTCGAGCGTCGAGTGGGCTTACCATGGTGCTAGGTTGTCGACGGTGTTGTTGAATCGGTTGTCGAAAGAATCTCGTCGTCGTCGAAATCAGTACAGAGAAAATCAGTTTGTGTGGAGTTGCTGCGAGTCGCTCCGAGATCACACACCTAACCCTAGAGATACATCGCCAAGACCTATCCGAGAACCCCAAGACTGCCTGCTATCTTTACAGTTTCGTTGAGGGAATACCAAGTCCGATTGCTAGTTGTACTGTATCATCTTGCATTGTAGTGCCGTACGAGTGTTCAAGCTACATCCACTTCTAATCTGTGCAGTTCGCAGACTGTGTTATTCTACTCGTTCTTAGAGGCAATCGACCATCTCATCATGCCCTTGACTGTGCTTACTGATGCCGACGTGAATGCTGTGCTGTATGTTGTGCAAGAAGATTATATATGAAGCTTCATCGGCGTGCTGATCTACGTTCAGATTCGCTCTAAGACGAGAGGATGTGATACAACTTCATAAATCGCTTGCTGAGGCGCTTCACCAGTATTCCGTTGCAACAACTACAGAGCAGAGTGGATGTTGCGCAACAAATCAACCTGACCGAGTCTCAGTTCATGGTAAGGATGGCAGCACAACTCTGTTCATGCCATCAGTCAGCGACAATGCGAAGGGTGTGAAGATTGTCACTATTGCAGAAGGTTCGAACACGAGCTCCATTACCGCACTTCCTTTAAACCCCGTCGCCACAGATCTGCAGTCTCTCTCCCTATCAGACAGTCAGAGCTCGCAATCACCTCTGTCCTCAAGTCCATATAGGTCATCAGCCAGGCCATCGATTTCGACGTCACCAGGAGTAAGTAGGATCTCGTTTGCAGAACCATCCTCTCCACGAGGATCCCCAACGAGAAATAGCAGCAGAAGCATATATCGTTCTTCGAAGACATCGAAGGAGTCCCAACCGCCGCAGAATGTGACACCGCCTTCTACGTCGCCAAAAGGTTCTCTCACATTACTCGATGAGCGGGGAAATCCTCGTGCACTACTCAATGCCTCGACCTTAACTGGGTTCAGGACAGCATTGGCCTCAACTCTGCTATTGAAAGCGCGAGACAGTGTGCATACGGTGACTTGTTTCGGAGCTGGGGTGCAAGCATTTTGGCACATTTACCTCACACTTCTCCTGCGTGGTCCTGAAATACACCATCTTAACATCATAAACCGCTCATTTGACCATGCGAAAGACTTGGCACAAGCTTTAGGAAGTTGCCTCAATCCAACAGTCAGTGCGGCCTTCCGTTCAGAGAAACTGCGAACGGACCTTCTGACGCCCACCTTTGGCGAATACAATCGCCTCCTCAAAGAACACGTTCGTGATGCTGATGTTATCTTCATGACTACACCTTCTACCGAGCCTCTCTTTCCTGGCAGCTTTCTTACGAGCCCCGGAGCACATACCAAAGGAAGATACATAGCAGCCATCGGAAGCTATAAACCTCACATGCAGGAGATCCCAATTGAGGTGATTCACCAAGCAGTAAGAGGGCCTCACAAACATCATGGTCTACACCACAAATATGCCGAGTCAGGTAGTGCGATAGTCGTTGACACAATCGATGGCGTCTTCAAAGAAGCCGGGGAGATCATTGAATCTGGCGTTAGTGGGGAGAGCGTGATTGAAATTGGTGAGATTGTTATGCTAATCAAGAGCTCAATTGACAAGGAGGAAGTCATAAGTAGATGGGACGACCGAGACAGCAGTAAAAAAACGCACAAGAAGTTATCATCTAGAAACAGCAGCAGAGAAAGAGAGAGCGGTGACAGGAACAAAGGATTGACGGATTGGATGGAGAGGGGAAATGTGATATACAAGAGTGTAGGAATGGGATTGATGGATGTTGTTGTAGGGATGGAACTTGTGAAGCTTGCGGAGGAAAGAGGGGTGGGCACCTCTATCCATGATTTTTGAGTACTTCTCATAGCTAAATATGTATATCGAGATACACATTCTCACATCAAGCAGCATTCAGTTCCAACCACTGTGGTGTCTTATGACTTGGTCTTTCTGGTTTCACAATGTCATAGTTTCGCTTATCCTTGCAAGGTCTAGACTGGCCTACCGGCGGCTGCAGGATATCACCCGGATGATTGCTCCAGAAGCAGGGTATCCACTATGTATCAAGCACGTGATCCTCTACGTCAAAGGCGGAAGATGTCGGTTTCCCTTTCCTCATCTTATTTTTTGCTTAAATCTTTGCATTGCCATCTCGCCTTTCAGGCGTATTGAACGCATTGAACTAATTCGACCTCCACCTGGTCTTTTTCCGATTATTCGAAGATCTTTGTCATTGAGGCGTATTGACTCTATTTGAAGCTTTCGTGGTTGCGCGTGGCCATTTGCGGCCTCTGCACAGGAAACTGGTTGACTTGCGTCGCGGCTTTGCTGTCGACTCCTGAAATATCCAGTACAGCAACACAACATATCCAGCTGATCAACGCCACCGGATCTGGCGCGAGACGCGCACGCTCGTCTTTTGCTTTCTACATACCTACGATCAGCAGACCAAGAACACTTACCAGCAAACAGGCAGCCCGAAAGGCAACAAAGAGGAGTGACTTATTGTTCTAAACGAAGATGGACAATTCATCGAACTCTCAAAGTCGCAGTATTAGCCAAGAGGGAAACAGTGTGCCACCGAATCAAGCAACTGCAGTGAATGGTCAGTCTGGGAGGCCTCGTAAAATAAAGCGAATCTCGAAAGCATGCGACTTTTGCCATTCTCGAAGCATCAGATGCAGTCCTAGTCCTGAAGACTCTGGAAGATGCCAGAGCTGTGTGGAGTATGATCAGTCGTGCAGCTATGATAGACCGACGAAGAAGAGAGGCGCAAAGGGTGGGAAGAGGTTGGTGGCATCTTGTCTCCGAAATGGTCACGTGCTAATTTACATGAGCAGTAAGGTACAGAGCCCACCCACTCCCTCTGCAGCATCCGTAAACGTGTCATCCGAATATGCTGGCGATGAAACATGGCAACCGCCAAATGTGGCTCCACAGGCAATGATTGTAGACCTAATCGAAGTGTATTTTGAGGTCATCTACCCACTGTAAGCAATATCTCGGTCGAGATGACAGCTTAGCGTGCTAACCGTATCATAGCTATCCCCTCTTTCACCGACCTACTCTGATATATCGAGTCTCAAGAGGAGAATGGCAGACGAATCGACCCTTCTTCGCGACAATAATGGCAGTTTGTGCTCTTGCTTCTGCTCGAGTGCGGGATGGTGCACTGTACTCGAACCGTTGGACACCAAAAGCTCTCGCTCAGCCACCATCGGACGCCTTCTTCACTGCTGCTGAGAATGCACTACCTCAAGGCGATATCAGCGCCGCACGAGAACTCGACTATCTGCGTGCCTGCTGTTTCCTAACACTAACAGCTCTACAAAATCGGGAAATACCAAAGATGCATTACTACCTCGGCTTCTATGATACGTTTGTCAAGTGCTGCATGCTGCATGACGAAAAGTACTGGACGACGCCGATGCCTGTGATTGAGAAAGAGGAAAGACGAAGACTGGTGAGTTGGATGCTCTTTGTAGCTGCTTGGTCAAGCGCTAAGCTTATTTAGTTTTGGGCGATGTATGCCTTCGAGGTCTATGCAGCTGCAGTATGGGGCAGTGTCGTTAGTGGTAGAGAAGCTCAGACCAACGTGCATTATCCTGCCGAAGTCGATGACGACTATCTGAGCATTATGACCGATGAAGCGGCGAATCAAGGTCGTTCTTCGTTGTCGACAGAGACTTCGCTTGCATATACCTTGAACGGTTGGGGCAGTGTCAATAGTCCTGTTAACTGGTTACGAGGCTGGAACTTTGCGATCGATTTATACCGAGTCCTTGAACACGCTCTGGATGGTTTCCGAAAACGCAGTCCAGAGACCGACCATACCGAATTTGTTGCCGATGTCTGGAAGATGAAACTACCTCGACAGTCTGCCGTTCTGGATGCCATGATGCATAAATACGATTCACTACCTGTTCGGTTCCGTCAAACATTGCCGATTTCCATGAATCAAAAGGAGGATCTTTTCAGCTTTCAAGCTGCCAATATTGCCGCAACGATTCAAGTATGGATGAAGAGCAAATCATGATAGAGAGAACCGTACTAATATCTTCCAAATTAGCTTGTTCGCATGACACTCCTGACTTCTGCTGAAGCAACACCTCTGGAGCGTTGTGACATTCTGGCAGAGTTGGTCACTACCTTTGCCAGGGTCCCTGTGTCGTACCTTCGTGCGATGAGTACCCCGATCGTGAGTAGTTTGCAATTGATCAAGGGCTGGTATACTGATACTCTTTTAGCTCCATCACTTGGCCAGCATCGGCACTATCTTGGAGTCAGTCTTTGAAGAACCAGTCAATGAAGAATGCTATGATAAAGTTCGATTTGTGCTGTGAGTCCCCGCGTTGGACTTGCTGGTGTTTGTGTTATGTATTTCGTACTAAAGAATACTTCTAGTATTGCTCTTGCCGACCTACTCAGTAGCCTCGAAGCTGGTATGGGTGGAGCTGCAGGCGCTAGTGATCGTCTGCGCAGCCAAGTTCATAGAATGGATGGCTATATGCAGCAGCAACGTTCTCGACACATTACGCGAAAGGATGTTCCTCCACAATCACATACTGGCGACCAACAGCACAACATCCTGCCAATGAACCAACCATCCGGAACACACTCACAGCAGTATGAAGAAAGTGCCATGCTTGGCCCGCACGCTGGGAGTCATAATGGATCAGATTATCAATTTACCAACGGCAACAACAATAACAACAACTCCACCTCACAGCAAGCTTCGCCACCACAACAGCAGCAGCAACATCAGCAACAGCAGCCGCAAATGGCTCCGCCACCAGAATCGTTCTATAGTTTCCCAGCTGAAGTCTTCGAAGGTGAGTTGAGCCGAATCCAATCTAGACTGTCAATCTTCGTCTTCTCGACCGTAGCTGACTTGTGCTCTTATCAGACTGGAACTGGGCATTCGACTTCACTCAGACAACCAGGTGAGGTTGATGTTCCTTCGTCTCACGCCCTATGAGCATTGATTGCTTTTCGGGATTTTGTTATATACCCCAATTGCTCTTTTATTGGTTGCATTATGTTCTATGGTAGCGTATCGTATACGACGAGCTGACCGGTTATGCCCCTAGGCATCTGGGCGTATTGACATCTTCCGGTTACATGCCGTCACCGTTGCAACCTCGCATGACACTTTCAAGCAGCTATCAGTGAGGCGGTCTGCATGTGGTCAAGAATGGGAAGAAAGTGGAAAGAGCGGATAAGAGAGAAGAGGCAGTGCACCCCACGTTTCGATGGGAAGAGTCGAGTAAGACCAAAGAGAAGCTTGCAAGCACTGATGAATATGATATAACACGACTTATGACAACAAGATGAAGCATGGCGCACATGAAACAACAAGAATCACTAGTCGCCTTGCTTGGAGAGGATTGGAGGTATATTTGTGTCGTTCTTATATTGTGCCTAGTACATTAGATGTGTATGAACTTAGTCGAGGAAGCGTATTGAGCAAGCAGAAGGAAATGGACATATCTTTAACTTCAGTCCGTGATTCATATAAGACCTGAGGAGATTTTTCACGATCGATACTTGTGTAATGTTTCTCCAGGCAACTTTGTCAAAACCTCCTACAGCTGTGCCAAGCCATGCACCTCACTTTAGCCAATTAGCCTAAGATGTAATGTATAGACTACCACTACAGCAACAGCATCATCCCGTCATGTCCTTTCCTATCTTTGGCAAACCTGCATTCTGAAGAAATCGTGTGTACTGCAAGATCAAGTTGGTCAAGTGAAATCCAAAGTCTGCATATCCTTAAACGCTACCTACTTCAGTCTACCACTCCTTCACATTCAATCACACAATGGTGCGTGCAGACCTCATCGAAGCCCTCACCAAATCCGACGCCGATGTCGCTCCTCCTAACTTCACCGACCATGTCTACAAAACAGTCCATGGCGTGTCCGTAGGTGCTCGTGTCTGGCCTGCTCCCAGCCACTTCACTGGTCCTCGTCCGTACATCACATGGATTCATGGCGGAGGTTGGATAGGTGGTGCTCATTTCACGCCTCGTCCCTGGATGGTACCTGCCTTTCATTCCCTCGGCTATCACATCATTGGAGGTGCATACCGGCTTTGCCCAAATGTTAATGTCGAGACGTCGCTGAATGATTGTCTCGATTTTATTGCTTGGTGCCGGAAGGAGCTGCCTGGTGTTATTGGCGAGGGCAGAGTGGATCCGGACAGGTATTGTGTTCTTGGTGAATCTGCGGGCGGGCATCTTGTCACTTTGATGGCAACACGTCTTGATCCTGCACCAAAGGTTGTTGTGGATATCTATGGTGTTGTAGATTTCTTGGATCCTAAGTCTGGGATGACCACAGCGCCCAAGGAAGCGTACAAGCCCTCGGCATCTGCACCCTCAAAAGAAGTAGATGATTCACAAACTGACTTCAGCAAGGACGAAATTCTCGCTGCGATACACGACCATGACCCTTCTCACGCTCTGTCTGACGCCATCTTCAGCAATAGCGACCTTGCGCGTCCTCTAACAAGGAACTGGAAGGTCGACTTCCCAATAACTCGCCGCATTCGTCTACAACTTGCCTGTCAAAACTCTCTTGGCGACGAAGGGATCAAGTACGTCGGGCTTTTTCACCCGGAACGCTTCAATAACCACGAAGAAGTTCTCAGTTTCATCAAGTCGGTATCTCCACAACAGATATTGGACGGAGAGGAGTATACTAGTGGAAAGAAGAAGTACCCACCTACTGCGTTCTTGCATGGAACGGCGGATGATGCTGTGCCGGTGGAGCAGACGCACAAGTTCGCGGCGAAGTTGAAGAAGTTGGGAACGGAAACTGTGGTGTGTATTGAGGAAGGAGGACCTCATGTTTTCGATCATGTATACTCTAGCCCGGAGATTGAAGGGTGGAAGGAGTATATCCAACCCGTTGTCGATTTTGTGCAGAAGCATGTTGAAGCATAAGGTGGTAGCGAGAAAAAAGATAAAGCGATTACAGCATATTCAAGACGATTGCCGTGCGGTCCTTCAGAAGTGCCAAGTAGATGCTTACATAGTCATGCCAAGAAATTTGTCTTTGGCGTGATTCTCTACTGTAACAAATCCGAGATCGAGTCTTCACTTCATGTGCCACACCGAACATCATTCTGTAAGCGCATACAGAACGTGACATATGATATATGTGATGGTGGTGAGATTCGTCAAAATACTTGTGGAGTGTTTTGTTTCTTAAGACTCCGCATAGATCCATTCGGAAGCTCTTCACCCCTCCTTTGTTGCACGTCTACGCAATACCTTTGGACAACAAGTTCGAAGCAAAGGAGTTTCTAGCAAGCAGTCCATCTGGCAAGAACTGTTCTCTAGCTATGTAAAAGTACTATGGGTTGCGTCGCATCATAGGAATGACGACTTCCGTCATAAGGAGGCAGACCAAACTGTCCATACAAAGGGAGTCTTTTCACACGACATCAGCGATGTTTGGAGCAATCACAAAATTACAGCTCTGGCGACTCTGCTTAGGTAGGCATGCTACACATGCATGTTTGTTCGCTTCCTCTGGGTGGAAGAGAATCTTACATGACGATGCCACGACGTAGATGCCAAGTGCAATTCTTTGTGTTTCAGAGTGGTTTCAATGCTAGTGCTTTCTTGGCTCAACTATATCATACAGGGCGGCGCATTTACTTCATATCTGAGGAGCTCGAATACGATTGAATGCAGCACGGGTAATAGCACAAGCAAAAGGAAACGTGATTTATTGTTTGGATCTGAAACACGAAAAGAACCGCCAGACACGTCGCAATCTTGGTTGTTGACGATGGCGGCGATGGCGACGATGACCCTACCACGAAACCCGATTCGTTTCCGCTCTCATATTTCACTGCCACCTGCTGCCGTGAAAACTCTTCCATTCTCACATCCTTTAACACTATCAACTTTCGCAAACTCACTTCTTTACACACGCTTTACTACACACACAGTCACTCACTCACACATAAACAAACACACACAAACACAAACACACCCAGCACTATGGCCAAATTTCTGCTGCAACTGTGGAAACCACTACTCTGGTGCTTGCAGACATCCGTCGTCTTTTTATGCTGTGTGCAATGCCAACAATGGGCACATGACTAAGTATCACGCCCGCTACTATTTTCATGATAGAGTAAATGGTGATAGTCGCGCTAGTAGTCAAGTCTCTCAACAACCCATGCCGCGACAATTTACCGATTAGGAGCGCACTGCGATGAGAGCCGCTATGATACTTAATGCTATTGATCCGTTCGGGTTTCAGCGTGAGCTTACTCGCCTTGCTAAAGCAAGATCAGCCTCTGGCTAACAGCATGGTGGCTCTTTCGTCGGTGGTTTTGGTGGCTCTGTCGCTAGTGGTCCGGGTGTAATGGCGCCGGTCGCTCGTGGGTCTTCTATCGTTCCTCGTGGACCTAAAGGTCAAACCCGCCCTATGGCTGGCCGTAGTGGCTCTTAGCGAGGACGAGGTGGTAAGTCTTACATGCTTATTTCTTGTGGTTGATACTAAGAATAACTAACACATCGCCCTCAGGCCGTGTAGAGAAACCAGGATAGTGTGGAAGTAGAGTAAGAGAAGGCTTTGTTGGTCGTGGGAGAGACAACTTCAGCACTAACAGCACTACCCCCACCGCTGTTACGAGCAGTAATGCCAACACTAGGCAACTGAATCCCCATTCCGAGCTCAGGAGAGATGATGCCGATATCCAGGCTATGCCAACCTCAAGCAGACTGCCGAGGCACTCCACACCACCTGAAGCTGCAATTGCAGATGTAGAAGCTGGAAATATCCGAGACGACCCTTCCGACGATGCTGAAGGTGGTGTGAGACTCCCGGACCAAACCAAGTGAAGTCAGCACTCCTCACACTGTCCGTAGTGGAGAGGAAGGTTACAAGCATGAGAATAAGCAGGATGACGAGGACTGGGATGATGGCCAAGAAGAGCTGATCCTGCTCGTCTCTATGATCCTGTCGCGACTGTGGTGAGAAACATGGAGCCGGGGAACAAGCGTCTACCCATAGGCTGCTAGAATGCGTCTGCGCAAGAGTACAAACTCTGCGTTAGGCCGCTAAGATGCGTCTGCACAAGAGTACAAACTCTACGTCAGGCTGCGAACACTGCGTTTGCGCAAGAGTGCAAACTCTGCGTCAGCTGTGAAACTTGCGTCTTGCACTTGGTGTGAGGCTGCGAATATAGAAAAGTGCAGAGATTTGCATAGTGATGATGTACAAATAATCATAATAAACTATTCAGACCAATTGTGATATCCTTTCTTGCTTACTTCTCATCTTCATAACATACAGCAGCACCGACAGCATTCCTCGCTCCTCCAATCTCGTCGTCATCCTGTGAGAAGTATCTTGTAAACAGGCGTCCCGTCCATCAATGAAACAACATCTCACCACCATCGAGATGGTCAGAAAGGGTTTCTGAGACAGTACCATCTTCCACATCTGCACGCAGGATTCCAATATCCAAGGCCCTCAAATTTATCATGAAAAGTCGGTGTGAAGGTTGCTGACACTCTCCTAGCTCGTGAGAGAATATGCCTAATGTCAAACATCATGATACCGTAAAGCCATGTAGAATATGCTGCGTCGTGGTAGGGGACCCCTAGCAGAACTCAGTTGGTGCATCACTGTTCATCCTCTTCGTCCGACTCGGTCTCGAACTCCTCCTTATTCGCGCCACGAAAATCGACTGCTTCTTGATTCGTTTCACTTCCATGGTCTGTGGTGCTCAAGGCTTCTTTGTAGGCTTTCGTGCTAATATAGCGTTCATGTCTTCACTCTCGTCAAAACCCTATTCTTGAGCTTCTCCCTATTCTCCATTTTTTTCTCATTGTACATAGCCGTGTTAAGCTTTGCCGTAAGTTCTTCGTCTGATATATCAGGAAACTTCTTTCGTAGACGCTGGCGATGATGCTCTTCAACGCCCATCTGCTGCTTCAAATCCCGGACAGCTGCAGACGTTCGTTCACAAACAAGCTGTAAAGCTGTTTCATTATTCGCTTTCGTCTGCGCATCCCTTTCACGTAGCTCGAGGACCTGCTGCTCGAGACGCTCTGCGCGAAGAGTGTCTCCGTTTCCCTGCTCTTTCATGAGCTGCTCGTGAATAGCTTATCCCCAACTAAGGTTGCATGAGATCTCGGTATTCAAGCCTCGAAATCAGCATGGAAAGGTGGTGCCGATACTGTCCTAGCTCGTCTAATCTCGCTAGGCCCTAGCTGTAGACTTAACCGGGCGCGCTTGCAATCCAGTATCTGAGGCTTCTGAATCAGCATGAACAGTGGCTGTGAGGAGTGCTGCCACTCTCGCAGCTCGTCTAGCTGCAGATGGAACTGTCGAGAACTTGAAGGCTGCGCCCACCTCCATCGCCCAGTGTGACCGCATTGTCACCTATCCCAACCGTGTCATCAATCGAATTTCAATCCTGCTGCCCAGTGCTTCTCCTTCAGCTCCAACTCGATCTTCTCGAACTCCAACTCCTCCCTCTTAAACTCCAATCCAAACACGCTGGCTTTGCAGCTCGACACAGTCTTGTGCCAGCACTTGCCTATTCTCTGATAAGTCCGCCCTTTTCACTCAACTCTTCAACGACATCAGTCACACAGTGTCATCACTCAGTCAAGACTACTTTGCTTTCGTTCTATCTCAAACACTTCGCTTTCAGGATTCAAGATCTATCAAAACACTTCGACGCCTCCTGAATCAGAGGGGCACTCCTCGCACAGTGCTAACCCTTAACAAGACCTACTTGGACTCCTAGGTTTCTCTGAGGATTAGCTCTGGAATCCGCACGTCACAAGACTACTTCCCTAGTCTCAGTTTATCCACAGCACTCTTCACAACCAAATTCATTTCCCTGTTTCTCTTCCGCTAACACACTTGATCATCTCAGAACCAATATGGCTGATCTCCCTCCTCCACCACCACCAACCAAGCAAATTTCCGCGCGTAAAAAGGCGAAGTACGACAAATTCTTCCAAGACAAGGAGGCTATCGCACAAGTGCAGGCTTCGGCTGCAGCCTCTTCTTCGACAGAGATTCGCCAAATACTCGTGCTAGACGCCAAGACGCTCGCGCCGACTTCGAGTACTTTGTTCAAGGTGTCTATGGATTGATGGTGTCTATGGGTTGAATGCCACCTCCGATGTCTACAACAGTTCGACGATTACTCAGCGTACAAAGGAATGGTTCTCCGGTAAGCATCATTGTCCTTTCAGATTCCCTACACTATGCTCACTAATACTTCCGTAGTCGTAGCGATGAACGCAATTGGCAAGCTGGAGGCGAAAGCCCAGGCTGCTGTTTTGTTCCAAAGGCGCCACTGGCTCTATTGGTGGTTGGTTCGCATAATTCCAGACTTGGCCAATATCTTCCCTCAGTGGGATGCTCAGACGTCGTCACATATCCACAAGCAAGCCGTCGATTTGGGACGCTCAACAAGTCATTACAAGAGGAACGACCTTGGTGATATAGAGCTCAGGCTCATGTTCCAAAGATTGTCGGGCATGGATATTAGTGTCGAGAACTGGAAGCAACAGTACATTGCTTGGCTCATAGTCCATCTTTGTGCCGTCAGGCCCGGCTCCTTCACTTTCTGCCCCAGCTACAGACAAGGTATGAAAACGATACCAGGTGGATGATTTTCCTTGACTGATCTATTACGCAGGGTCTCAACTCACCGGAACTACCGTCCGCCAACCAGACGAACCTCTGCGCTTTGCTCACATGGAGTTCTTTCGCGTTCCAGATCGCGGCATTGGTTTCTCTGTGGACTTTCACTTCTACAAGGGCTACCGCAACCCACACACTACAATTATCGTGACAGGCATCTGCAACTTCAGGTTTCTTCCGACTACAGTCGATCTATTCGAGTTCGACCCTGCAACCATGATGCTTGCCCACGCCTTCTCCCCCGGTCTGTTCCCTCAATATCAGACTGCCGAAGATCTCTACAACGACAACGTCATGTTTCTCGAGATTGGTCCAATAATCAGCCAGCAAGCAGTTTTTGCGGGTGTTGATCGCAATAGCCTCATGCCTGAAGTCGCGATGAGGGAAAGCGCTCTCGACCCAAAGCTTCGTGAGATGTATGAAGTCATTAGACAATTCAGTCGCAACACTATGTATTCCTTCCGTCGTGGTACCACCAAGGAGACGGTAATCTAGCTCTGTTAATGAATTCGATCTGCGTTCAGTCCCTAGCCGTGAACGTTGCTCGTTGATATGCGTTAGGCCCTCCCATCAGGCCTCTTCCTTCCCGCTTTCCAATGAGGAAGAGCAGAGTGTGTCGTATATGGAGTAGGGTTAGGGTTGCGAGCGATTTTTATGTGGGTTCGAGGCCCGCCTTTTGAGCAAGATCATCTGTCATGGGACAACAAATTCGTGATTCCACGGCCAAAAAAGGAAGGAAGAACAAGAAGACAAGCGTAGCATGTTCACGAATGCGTAACTTTGGAATTGTGTGGATACCCTTCGAGATAGTGCAAAAAAGGGGCCCCAAAAGAGCGAAAACCCAACGCGGGGCTCGAACCCGCAACCTCAGGATTATGCAAACTCGGGTTGGAGCCCTGAGTATAGAATAGAAGTCCTGCGCGCTACCATTGCGCCAGCCGGGCAATAGTGACCTGGTTTGGCAGTAAATCTTGACTCCATATAAACGCGTGTATCAACGGCTAGGTGCCTCCCCTCTGCTCGCTGGTATGTTATGGCGCGTCAGTTTGAGGCTCTATGTCATCAATTTGGTTGATAGTCCTCATACCAGTCGGTTTACTATATTTTTCAGCCTTCTATTAAGCTAGATCTTAGAGCCCTGTGTGTAAGATCCTATCATTTTAGTCGACCTTAGCGTTACTCTTAAGCTCATTGGCTCTCTTCACACCACCACTTTTACAGTATAATTTCAAGTACCCTACTAGCATCTTAGAGGTCTTCCTTAGGGATAAGCCGATATCATATCGATCTAGATTTACTTTTGACTCTTTGGCACTCCTCACGGAGTACCCTTTTCTAAGCAACTACAGAGGACCTGTGAAGATGTTGTAATAAGCATTTGTCAGCTTATGCATCGTGTGTAATACGCGAATATAGCTGAAGGTATAATTCATAGCATCACTCAAATCCAGGGGCAAAATGTCAGAGCGAGTAGTATGTTTACGATGTCAAGAGAGAGCGGATCTCGCCATGATCCGCCTCAACTAATGATCATGTATCACTTCGTTCGCCCATCACTATGCTCAAGTGCAAAGCACTACTCGCCATACAACTCACCACACTCCCTTCAATTATTGATCACTTGATTTCGATGGAATTGTCTCAGATTACATGGCTGCTCAGAGGACGTGGTGTGAACCTTCAAGTCAGTAGACTGTTGAGATGCTGAACGGTCCGAAGGAGAGGCTGTGCCAGATGCGGCGGACGAACCGCTGGCAGATGGGGCTTTTAGGCTGTGAGGGGTGCTAAGGGTACTCGAGGGCCTGATTGTCGTGCTGCAGCCTGTCGACGAGATCGTGCGAGAGCTGGAAAGGGTTGCGAGTGTTGCTAGGTTTGCCTTTCGGCCTGATCGAGATCCAAATCTACGAATCGCACGCTACAAAGTTGGCACGAAGAGCAATGAGATTGCGCGACAACAAGGCTGTCATCACCCACTGAGCTAATAGGAGGATCGTCAATAGAACAGCACGACGCGCTCGTCACAATTGTTTGTATATCTTTCGCATCATGAGAGTTATTCATTTTCCCCGTAGCTTGCTGTGGTTTAGAGCTCAATCATCCTCTTCATCATCAGCAATTTGCTTTTTGCCCTTCCTTGCAGCTCGCTTCTTCTTCTTCGGCTTTGGTGTTGGCACATCATCACCTTCTGCAGCGTCTTCGACATCAAGAGCTTCATCTTCGTCACCTTCATCTGCAAGATCTGCTGCTGCTTTGCGCTTTCTTCCAGTAGTTCTCGGCTTTGCTTTGGCCTTAGTCGCCGTGTCCTTCTTCTGCCTAGTTTTCTTTGGTTTGTTGCTATCCACAGCTGCCATTGAAGCTATTGCCGTGGTAGAAACGGGAATGTCATCTTCGCCATGTGCCGTAATAAGGTCGCCGGCCGTCTTCTCAGCAGTACCAGTCCTTCTCCTCTCCCTCGCCTTGTCAGCCAACCTCTCCAATGCCACCTCCATCCTCCTACTCTTTCCAACATCCTTTCTCCTCGGCGCGAACCCTTCGTGGTCGCCACCTCCAGCCATACCTGTAGAACCACTACCAATAGCCGTCCTCGCTCCAACCCCAACACTGCCACCAAGGAATTGCGTGATATTACTCTGTGTTCCCTCCTTCTCCCTCCTATTCATGTCTCTGATCACAGGTACCAACACCTCATCTGTTCTCTCCTGCGTCCACCCAATCGTTGCCGTCAGAAAACTCCTCAACGAGTCCAAATCAGGTACTCCCCACACGAAAGCACTCGGGTCACTATCAACCTCCGGCTCCAGATATGCAACATCAACGCGCAGATCGGGGAAGACAGGAGGAAGGAACAGTTTCGCGCTCTTTTTGCGGAATTTACGGCGGAAGTCGCTGGATTTGTCAAGGTCGGATGGTGGTGCGCCCATCTGGACACGGGTCCACCATTCTTTGAACTCGACCAGACCACCTGATTTTCCATTTGGAAATTCTGAGAGAATCTCCAGTGCGGTAACAGGACCGACACCGGGAAGACCTTCGGTATAGTCGCTGCCGAGGAGGTGGGCAATGGCGATCATCTTGTTTCGTGAGAGGTCAAACTCGCGTTCTAAATCGGAGGCGAGGTAGCACTCGACGTATTTAGCGGCATTGAACATGTTCTTGTATACTCGTGTGCCTCCGAAAAGAAAGATATCACTGTCGTCGGTAACGATTCCATCGACAAGGTGAAGTTTGACGAGCTCGGCACATTGTGCTTCTGCTTCCATGGGGGCCGTAATGTAAGGAAGGCCGAAATGGGTGAGTAGTTGTTGACATTCGAGAATCATGGTCTGCGTGACTTCATCTGCATCACGACGATCGGCGCGTTGTTGGGAACGGAGAGCTTTCAGCTCACGGTCAAATTCTTCTGTAGACTGTTGATGGTGCGTGGTGGACTTTTGGTGCCTTATTTGGGACGCAAAGCGAGCGTGCTCTTCGGTCTCTGTGGCGAGTTGTTCGAGAAGCTCAACATCGGAAAGGTCTGAATAGTAGTCGCGATCAGCATCTTCAGCAGGATCATCGTCTTCGGCTGGGAGTAAGTCGTCAGCTGTACCAGCAGCTGGGTGGATAATGTTGTCATCGTCAGAATCGACAAAAAGAGGAGATGGAGATTTCGACATTGGCTTTGTGGCAATGGGCGGTGCTGGAATATCGACGTCTTCGAACTCAAAATCTGGTGAAGGTGATTTTTGTGCCTTCATAGGACCACCAGCAGGTCTTGTGACTTTGGCAGCTTGTACAATTGCTTCTTCGTGGTCGCTCTCTTCCCACTCAATGGACTCTTCGTCTGAAGAATCATCTTTGGCAGGCTCCGTTAAGGCGACTGGTTGCACGTGCTTTGGAACGGCACTTTCTATCTTTTCGACAGCTTTCTCCAATGCAGCCTCCGTCCGTGGCTCCGTTTCAGGTTCACGTTGCTGTGCTGGCATAGTGTTACCGGGTACTGGAGGCTCAGCTCGAACCTTGTCAGCCATATCACCCATTCGAATCTCGTCATCAATGACAATGGTCTTTTTTGGCCGTGTAGATGTGCTTGAGAAGACATCTTCCATGTCGTCGTCGCTGTCATCTACATTGATAACATCTGTTCGGTTATCCGCCAAAGCATCGAGATCAATCACCTCATTCGTATCATGCTGCCTCAGCCTTGCTGGCTTACTCACAAACTCAAAGTTTGCATGCTCCACCTCTTCTCTCTCTTTTAACCTATCCATACCTTCCATAACATTCTGCTCATCGAGCCCATCCTTGACGTCTGCGTTGAACCATGGAGGTATTGGCTCTCCTGTCTGCTTCTTGCTAGTGTCTTTCTTCACGTCGCGCTCAAACCCACCCGCGGCTTCTTCCTCTCGTTGCGCCATTTTCTTCTTGCCCAGTAGTGAGCTTCCCAGATCGAGCTTCTCGAATGGTAGAGGTCCACTGAAGGCTGGCTTTCCGACAGCTTTGGGTTTTGGCGATAGTGCCTGGGCTGGTGGAGGTGATTTCGGACTTGTTCTTGATTTGTACATAGAGCCTCGGGACTCGTTCAGCGCTTTATCCATGTCCATTGTATACTGCTCATCGTCACTATCATCATCCATGAACGGGATGGCTCTTCTTGCTGCAGGAGTAGTTGCAGGCTTTTGAGCTGCAACAGTCTTCTCAGCACCAAACACCTCTTCGAAGTCGTCATCATCCGGTGACGAAGCGCGGGTAAGTGTCGGAGCAGAAGTTGACTCGTCGTTGGTTTCTAGAGACATTGCAATCGCACGCTGCAGTTCTTCGTCATCGGTATCTGCTGCAGTGTTCTCCTCATTTACAGTATCTTGATCGATAAAAAGAGAGTCTGATTCTTCCGTCGCCAAACGTGGTGGAGGTCCCTTTGTTGCCAGACCTTGCGGTCTCCGTGATTGATATTGCGCCGCGCGCTTCTTGAACGTGTTTCTTACAGCTTGCTCTGTCATCGATGGCTTTGCTCTTTGGGGCAATTTAGGCAGTCGATTTAATCCCTCGACTGGAACGTCCTCAAATGCATCGTCATCTGAGTCCTCCTCTTCGTCCGCTTCCTGTTTCTTGGCCTTTCTGGTTATCTCGTCAACATCGATAGGCTTGCTACGTTGACCTTCCGTATTATCACTGATGACACCAAGTGCCCAACCACCTTCCACGCCATCGTTCTTGACCAGCACATACTCGCGTCCCTTCTCGCCTGCTATCCGTCCACCTCCATCGATACTCCATGGTTCGTCATTGTTGTTGATCGACATCAATCTCTGCGTTAGCTCATTTCGCTCTCTGACTCTGTCGACCTGGAATCTTGAGAAGTCCATACGATTGGGAAACATCGTGTCCAGCTGTTCTTTTGACAATCCCATACGCAGCCGACTCCTCAATCTTGCAGCATTCAAGATGTTGTACCTATCGCTTGCCGGCAAGCTGGTGAAGAATTGACTCTCAAAGTCAATCTTCGAGAAGTCGTATACGTTTATGTCTTCCCCGGTATTGAACTGGTCAGCATATGTCTGTAACTCTTCCAAGCTCATAACTCTTGGATCATTGGGTTGCCCCATTTCTGCAAGTGGCGTATCCAGATTCGGGAGATGATACTGATCCTTCTTCTTGAATTTGCGACTCTGTTGTCTCTCCTGCTGGGTCATCTGCAACTCATCGACGTAAACTGCGTCATCTGGTACTTCTTCTTCCTCCTGCAGTGCTCTAGTCACAACTTCAGCGTTCTCTCTCTGCTTCTTTCTCTTCCTCTCTTCGTCCTCTTCTTCTGCTCTGCGCTGCATTTGCATTGCCAAAAGCTTTCCCGCGGTCCTTACCGCATCTTCCCTTCTTCCTTCTCTTCTTGCTTTTCTCCCGCTGATCGTTTGCCTCTTCAGTGCTGGTGCACCTCCATCGAACACAAACACCGGCTTGATACCAATAAAAAGCAATTTACATATGCGTCGGAAGAAACCAACAATGTGCGAGTTTCGCAGCGCATTACCTTCCTTGTCACGCACGGCTTTGAGAAATTGATAGATCCAGATGGACGCATCGACAGCAAGGCGCTTCTTGTTCAATGTTTCGATTTTGATGGGGCGAGCGGCAGGTTGGAGAACAGTCCATAGACCTGTAACACCCATCTTGGTATCACAACAAGCATCACAGGCTCTAAGCTGCCAGTAAACTCCCCACTGTACATACGACTAGCAATGAGATATTACAGATGAAGAGAGACTGATGTAGTAACAAGAACTCTCTACCTAAGTAAAGCACGACTTCTAACCCTACCCCTTATGTAAAGCCTTCACTTCGTACCTTACTCATCTGAGCGTAAACAAAGCGTCAAATGCTTCATTCTTGCTAAGCTAAGTGCCTATAATCTGGCTTTCCTGCCTAGGCCATGCTACTGCTCATCGATATGAGCTTCCTGTCCTGTTTGGATGATGGTAAACACGCCTCGAGGCAATAGAGGACGTTTTGTCAAAGCGTCTGCATCTGCTGGAAAAGCAGCATCCCACTCCAGAAACTCCATAAAATCGTACTTTTCTGCAGTGACTCCTGCTCATTCGCCTTCTTCGCTACTTTCCTCTCCTCTGACGATTAGCGACCATGCGCCTGCTGACGCTACCGCTGTCATTGAGATTCCTGACTCGATTGGGAGACCACCCACAAAGCTCTCTTTACAGCCCAACGATGAGATCCGGGAGACTACGAACGGTGTTGTTACGGTGATAGATCAAGACTCGACAGATCTAGAGGAAAGCTCGAAATCAGCTACGAAAATATTGCAGCATGCTTTGGCCAAGAATGAAGAAGAATCCACACCGGGCAAAACGAAGGAGCCCGAGAAGAGGACACTAAGATCAAAAGACTCTTCTCGAGTGACAAGCGACCTGCCGCGCTTCTTTGTGGACTACGAAGATGTTGTTTTCGGTCCGGAGAAAGAACCAGGTTGGTTACATTGGAAGATGTGTATACAAGTATACTTAGCTGACATTGTATATCACATCAGAATTCTTAATACCCAACACCGTCCTCTACGTAGTTGATAAGAAACACAAGACTCAGACTTTACCCATACGGCAGATTGAAAGAACTGCACCAGAGCATAAACTCGACGCAGAGAAGGAAACTACAAAAGAACGAAGGGTTGATGAGGATGCTACTGCGTTCAAGAGTGTCCACAAAGCATCTTCCAGCTCTCGTACTGATCTCCGTACCTTCGAGGAGCAGGGTCAAGAACTTAGCGAAGATCCACTAGCGGACTGGGTCTATCTAAAGCCACACAAGCGTGCAGAAAGAAAGGAAAAACAGTTACGCAATATCGAAAAGGAGCACGCTCTGCACGAGAAGGCAGATCTAGAGCGCATATTGGAGGATCTTCAAGGCTCGGAATGGTTAAGAGCCATGGGCATTGCTGGCGCATCGGAGACGGAGAGAAAGAGGTATCTGGTACACAGAGATCATTTTATTGCACGGGTCAAGGCGTTGTTGAGTAAGTTTACTGCTTGGAAGGAACAGGAAAAGGTATTGAGGATACGCAAGGAAGAAGCACAAGCTGCTCAGGATGACGATGATGAGGATGCCGAAAATTCGGGATCCGATTCTCTGGAGTCTTCTGTAAACGAGGTCGACATCTCCAGAGTGCGTGCGGCAGCGCCATCAATCAAGAAGATTACTCTACGGCTTACTCCAAAGGTGACTCCAGCTCCAGAGCCACCGAAGCCATTCACCTCTTTCTACTCTAAACCACATCTCCGCGAGGCTGCCCTTGCAAGACATCGGCGTGGGAGAAGCATTACAGCATTTGGGTTTCCTTTGCCAGACATACTCGACCAAGAGTTTAATCTACCTGATGGATTTGTCTCAGAAGAGGCGATCATTGCAAATGCAAGGAAAAGGCGACGCTTGAAAAGAGAAAGTCAGATGGGAGGTCATGATGGTTAAAACTAAGATCATACACACTTAGACACGCAAAAGCAATCTAATACTGGTGGCTTAGAGCACAATTTACGTTATAATACTTTTAGATGTTATCAAAATGTTACCTGCCAAGCTTCTCGGTCCGTCTCCGCCTTTATGACATCGATCTTCAGGCACATGTCGCGCTCAGAGTCTCTCACTTTCCTGCATCTTCTGTTGTTGTGTTTGATGTACTCTACATTTGCGTTGCAAACCGCGATCATTCCCCCCTGGCATCAGTAGCCTCTTTACAGGCAGCCAATTTCCTCAGATTGTCACCAACATGCTCCTCAGATTCCAGAGCCGCAATGGCCAGTTTCGCCTCAATGCCGAACCAACCACAGCCTTCACTGACCTCCTGCCACAAATACTGGAAAAGCTACCTGCAGACACAGATCCGGATTCCGTGAAGCTCAGCAACAAGCCACAAGGTGGTGAGGCGCGCAAGATTGCTCAATTGAAAGGAGTGCAGATTCAACAAGTAGGACTGAAGTGAGTCTACTGTACGCCTCTCTGATTATGATATGGCACTGATCACTTCGCAGACATGGAGATCAACTCTACATCGAGTTCAGCACGAAAGGAGAAGCCACAAATGGACATGCTAATTCAGGAGCACCCTCAGTCACACCGGCAGCACCAACTGCGGCAGAAGTGGCATTAGTGAAGAACCCGTGGGAGATTGTCAAACAATCCGAGCTCGACGAGAGACTCGACAAGCAAGATGGAAGAACACCAAGAGGCCGAGATCCCAAGTTGTGCCGGCATGGACCAAAAGGAATGTGCGAGTACTGCTCACCACTTGAGCCATACGCGCCAGAACTCTTGCTGGACAAGAAGATCAAGCACGTGTCATTCCACGGCTACCTGCGTAAGCTAAATGCTGGCAAGAACAAGCCCGAGCTGAAGAGTTCCTATATGCCACCACTCAGTGAACCATTCTACCGCGTACGTAAGGATTGTCCTTCTGGTCATCCGGCCTGGCCTGTCGGTATTTGCACAAAGTGTCAACCGAGTGCCATTTCACTGCAGCCACAGACATTCCGAATGGTCGACCATGTTGAGTTTGCGTCTTTTGAGATTGTCGACAAATTCCTCAACTTCTGGCGGAGATCTGGTAACCAACGTATCGGATACCTCTACGGACGCTACGAAGAATACAAGGAGGTTCCGTTAGGTGTCAAGGCAGTAGTCGAAGCGATATATGAGCCTCCACAGATTGACGAGATGGACGGCCTCAAGCTCAACGATTGGGAGAATGAGAAAGATGTTGACGCAGCTGCACGTCTTTCCGGTCTGGTGCAGGTTGGTGTAATCTTTACCGATCTCATCGATGCAGGAGCGGGTGATGGTACAGTTGTCTGCAAGCGACACATCGACTCGTATTATCTCTCATCCCTCGAGCTCATCTTTGCAGCACGACAACAAGCTACACGACCTCGACCTACCAAATGGTCCGATACTGGTCGATTCGGCTCGAACTTCATCACTTGTGTTGTCACTGGTGACGAAGAAGGCAACATTGCAATATCTGCGTTTCAAGCTTCTGAAACTGCTGTTGAGATGGTTCGAGCTGATATCGTAGAGCCATCGTCCGATCCTTCACAAGTGCTGGTACGAGATGAGGAAGAAGAGGCAGGTCTTGGGCGTGTTCGATATATCCCAGAAGTCTTCTACCGTCGAAAGAATAAATATGGCGCAAATGTGCAGGAGAGTGCAAAGCCCAACTTTCCAGTGGATTACCTACTCGTCACGCTCACTCACGGTTTCCCTATCGACCCGAATCCGCAATTTCTGAGAAACACCTTTCCCATTGAAACAAGAGAAGCCCTCGGAGAAGGCCAGGATATTAGTGCTGTCGCAAAGCAGCTGGGTGTGAAGAGAGGACAGAAGCCGGATGACAGTGAGATTGTGAAGGCGGTATCAGACTTTCATCTTCTGTGCTTCCTTCGCAATCTGGGGATTCTGGGTGCAGTAAGTCTATGGCCGTTTGCAGCTGAGATCCACATTTACTGACACTTTGCTCAGGACGAAGAACCTCTTCTACATCGCCTCGCTCGTACACATTCTACATCCGACGCACACGCTTTGTTCTCCAGCCCTGGATGGCGTACTCTGGTAACGATATTGCAAGAATCAGGTATGAGACCCCAAAAACGTCCCTCTCCTTTTGATGGCAATGCTTCGTCGGGAGATGAAGATGGTATGCTTGCGAAAAGATTCGGCGGTGCCAGTATCGGGCTGCAAAGGCCTGATAGTCGTGGTAATAAGCGAGCGAAGTGGTAGAAGAAATCACGAACTGGCACGAACAAAGAGATGGATGAATTACAAATGAGCTATGAGATTTAAGAAGGACACGCATATGAATGGAGCATACAAGGAAGAAGATACCCAAGCATTGCCACAGGAGTCAAAGGTTTTTATGAATGAGAATTTTAGCTAAGATTTTATCTCTCTCTATAGCTTAAACAGACGCAACGAATCGAATCGAGATCTAGTGCCGAATTACTTGCGAGCCCGCCCTGACGCCTCGAGCCTCTGACACCACGACCGCGCATACCAACACTGCACGACCCGTACGCACCGTGCATCTGAGACTCGACTTTGTACGACACGAGTGAGACGCTCTCATCAGGCTGTGCACTCTCACGACGAAATGTACAGTTGATAAGAGTGTTTCTGGAAATAGAGAAGATGGACATGGGATGCCGGTGAAGCGTTTCGACCGGTCGAGCATAATCATGCAGTGACCATATCCAAAACACGATATCATCGACATTAAGGAATATGGATTGCTGAGGGCCTTGATACTGTGATTGGATACATCGACTGCAACACTATGATATAGAAGTGAGGCAGATAAGGAGCAGAACTAGACGTAATATACAAGTTGATCAACTCCATCGAAATAGAAACTAATGTACAAGATGATCAACTTCCTTGTTTTCTTGAAGGGTTTGACTTATTAGTGGATGTCCATATGTTCATATGGCCGCCAAGAACCGACCTATGTCCTCGTTCTTGTCCAATGGTCTGAATTCATGGTGATTGCGTCGACCTTCCTCCCCATCGCTCGTCATCATGTGGCTATCCATGATATCTTATCGCTGAAACGCTATTGATACATTCTAGACCGAATGGCATACCTCTCTTCTCATTCAGACACATTCAAGAGCATCAATAATGCACTAGGTAGCATATCACCTACTTGCTTCGAAGCAGAAGCATAAGTAGCCCTTGCCCCTTTCGACATGGTTACAAAGATATTTTTGAAATGTTTACTAATCCCTTTGAACACGTGCCAAACTCACAATACATCACCAAGACATCAAAAACATCAAAACCACAGCCAAATGACCGATTGAGACAATTCCAGTCACAGAAATAAACATCCCGACGCAAAATAAACACGTAGGGATGTCAAAAAAGCCAAAAAGAACTCCTCGACGGGGAATCGAACCCCGGTCTCTATACCTGGTACGGGGTTCGCCCTGTTCCCCGCTCCAGAGGAAGGTTGAAGAGAGTGAATCCAGAACAATAACATCTGGCTACCCTGCCACGGTACTCTCTCCGTAGTCCCTAGAGGAATGACACTTTGAGTAATGACTCATAATCGCGCCTTGCCATGAACAATTGACAATATCACCTGCCGAGCGGCGAGCGTCACTTCCATTTCTGAAACAAATGCGGCCGGGTCCCCCCCGGAGCTTGCGGAGGGAGGGATGCCGGGAGGTGGGCCGCACCACAACAACGATGATTCAAAATTTGCCTGATTAACCAACTCAGCGAGTTGCTGCCGTGTCAAAGCTAAAACGATGTGCTTCTTGCACGTGAAGGGAAATGTCTTGGCGCTCCTGTCGATTATCCTTCGAGTCTCTATGACCACTCGTCTACGTCTATACCAACGACGACACCATCACCTCACCTTCAGTTAGCCATAACGCACTAATCACCTCATCCTCATACTACTTCTACTAGTAAGTACACTATACTGCTGTCAGGGATCTTACTCATCGTTCATACCAGGTAATCTCTTTATCATTCATGCCTCCCTTATTACTGGACTCTGTATCGCACCTCAACCAACACTTTCATCCCCACGACTGGCTGCCTTACATCTGCCCTCTTACCCTCTCCTTATCCGTCCTGGCGCCCATCTATAATAAACTCGATGTTATAGAGTCACAACCTCCTTAATGAGAACTCCCGGATCGTTGCTCCTATTACTCGAGCTGTCGACGACAAAGCTGCAAAAGAACCTCGTTGGTGACGCTATGCCACGCGTAAACACAAAAGAAACACACGATACACCAACGACGCATTTGCCGGCCTCAACCTCCTTGGTGATGCTATTCCACGCGTAAACGCAAAAGAAATACACGATACACCAACGACGCATTTGCCGGCCTCAACCTCGAGCTTGACTAATCTGAGCATGAAACGAATGTTGCCAACGACTTAGATTCTGCAAGTGAGGAGAACTTCACACCTGACGCCGCTCTTGAACAAATAGAGGACGAGGATGAGGAAAGCTTGGCGAATGATACTTTTCAAGTCATCTCATCAGAAGGAGAAGGAGACAAGGACGATCTATCCGATGACGAACTCATCGCTGTCTAGTCAGACTCAGGCGTGGATGATGGAAGAGTATCACAGCAGAAGAAAAGACCAGGTAATCCAGCTCGAATAAGTAAGCGTGCAACTGCGCCACAAGACGAAGTCTGATAGCACTTACTCAGCTATGACTTTCATCTGCTCCAAAACCGACGACATATCGATTACTGAAGCTGTAGACTCACTCGGTCACTCGGGCTTCAAAATCAGATGGAAGAATCTGCTAATGAGTTTTGTTGTTAGAAGAAGTGAGCAAAGAGAGGTGAGGAAGTAAATGTCTTTGCAACTGATCATCCTCCTTTAGGTGCATATCTCAGAGAGGTGTCGATATGACGACTAGCAGATCCCTCAAGATCTAGCCTTCAAGAACTATCCTATGACCTGAAGAGATGCGCTGTGAAGAGAGGCAGGTGTGGTGTGGAAGAATGTATCTCTTGAAGGATGTATATGGATCGAGCGTATCACGAGCCTGGAGATGGCAAAGATCATAAGGATACTGAAAGAGCTACCCAAGGCTATAACCCTGGCGCTTTCTGGTAGCAAGATACATCCTTAATACCATAGGCTGTCGCTTGAGCTGGTGACTCGTAATAGACTTGACTAGCAAAGAATCAGATTCGGATGTCCTGAACGCCTTCACTATCACATTCTGAAACTCCTGGAGCCAAGAGGGACTAGAGTATCACTCGTCTTACCACTAAAACATTTCCACCAACATATAAACACCACAATGACCTTTGGACGGTTCAGTCTTCTGCCCAGTCTTCTGCTTAGTCTTTTGTTCAGTCTTCTGTCCAGTCTTCTGTTCAGTCTTCTGCCGAGTCTTCTGCTCAGTCTTCTTCTCTTGATCCTTCTTCTTTACGGCATCAGTAGGCTCGGCGATTATGCAGGCATGCACAAAGAATACGCCATACAGTTCCTTCTTGAGATTCATGTAGAACTTCACATCTACCTAAAGAGTAGACCTTAGTTCGTCCGTCACCTCGACATCAGGACCTGGCATCGAGAGCTTGTCCGTAATCTGCTTCACAAATTCTTCTCCTTGTTGCTGCCAGTCATCGATCTTGGTCCTGAGAACCTTTCCCCCCGTCTTTACAAACTCATCAATCTCCGCTTCCAACTTGCGCCGATTGTTCTCGATATACATGATCATGGTCCAGGAGAGTAACATGCTTCATAAGTCATGACTAGAAAGAGTTGAATAGAGCTGAGCATCTGCATGATTAGAAAGACTAGGTCATACGCTAACAGGGCGACTCTCTTTGAGCACGACACTCTTGTTACCAGGCAAAGCTAGGGACAAATCAGGATGGACGTAGCATGCTATCGCAGTTCTCAATGCTCATTGATCAGCGAAGGTGAAGCGGAAGCAATGTGAGAAGTACAACAGACAACACGCACATGGACAGAATGTGTAAGAACTTTAAGACAGCAGCAACAATGACAATTAGCGAGGTATATAAGTGATTTTTCATTCTCTCATGTAAGGGTAGCCTCTAAGCTAATGACTTGCTCATGCTCTAACTGTGCATCTCTTAGTCATCTCTCAGTCATCTCTCAGTCATCTCTCAGTCATCTCTCAGTCATCTCTCAGTCATCTCTCAGTCATCTCTCAGTCATCTCTCAGTCATCTCTCAGTAATCTCTCAGTCATCTCTCAGTCATCTCTCACACTTCACACATCTACCTGGGGCGACGAGGAGCTCTAAGACGAATAGGAGCATCACCATCCTCTGAGCTCTCTGACTCTGAGTCCTCTACGATCATAGCATCCACATCCTCCATAACAGCATCCGCTTCATCCAAAGTCCTTTTCTCACCAGTCTTCTTAGGGGCTGACATTTTCACCGTCTTCTTGGTCTTCGCTGGCTCCAAGATCTTGCACAACAAGATGTAGAATTCTCCAAAGTCTTCCTCTTTCAAGTTCATGAAGAACTGTACATCCTCTGGTAGGCTAGCCTTCTCTTCTTCAGGAAGCTCCACCCCTGCATCCGGCATCGACAATCCTCTCTTGACATGCTCCACGAAGTCCTTGCTGGTCTTTGTCCAGTTGCCGCGTCTGGCCGTGACTGTTTTCCCTCCAGGCTTTTTGCAGAATTCTTCGACTGCTTTGGTGAGGTCATCCTTGCTGGCTTGAATGTACCTGGTGATGTCTCTCTTCCTGGTTGCCTCCGCGTCCCTCTCGTTGATCAATGAAGTTTCGACAGTGTTCATGACGCTGGAGAGCGAGGTCCTACGCATCTCCTTCGTAGTAGGGGTCCTGCAAGAAGGGTGGTCAGTGGTTGGAAGGCATGAAGATCGCTCGTGATGACCTACTGGCTTCGCTGTTTGGTTGTAGCCTGACCACTCATGATTGCTCGCTCAAGGCGGTCGAATCTGGCTTCGTTGTAGACTTGCATAGCGTCGATCTTGGCGTGAGTGACCTCAGTACCAACGTCAAGATCTTGAGGCCTGGCAACACTTGGCCATTGGAGGTTGGGTCTGGCAGACGGTGCTTGAAGCTGTTAGTGATTTTGCACCGTAAGATATCATCAATGTTTACTCACCAGGGCTAGAACCTGGCACTCCTCTGGGGCTTGGAACTGCTGGAGACTTTTGTCCTGCGGCAGGAGGCTTGGGTGTGGTGGCCGCGTTGGGATCGACAATGGTCGTGGCCTCTGACGCAGCAGTAGCAGTGGGTTCCTTTGGAGGCATGGCTGGGAAGATGATTTGTTTGAGTAGTGTTGAGGAAAAGAGAAGAGTAAAAGCCTTGTTGAAAGAAGAAAAAGAAAGAAGATGACAATGATCACGATCACGTCAATTGTGAAAGATGTTGTGGACGAAACGCGTCATGTGTGAAGAGCTTGGTTCTTGGTTGTTTTCCTCGTTTGCTCTTGTGTCACCCCAGCTGCGGTCGTCGAAATTGGTCTCTACGCAACTACCCGCCTTTCAGACAAAGAAGACCAACTATTCTCAGACGATCCCAGCCTCCTTGATCCACTCAGTCGTCATCATCGTTTCTATCAGATTCTCTGCCGCCGTTCTGCTGGTCTCCCAGTTTGTGGTGTTGCTCTGTTGTTTCACTTCAATTTCCCCCTTTTTTCCAGCTCTCTCCTTCTATCTCATTTGCGACTTTGTCTCTGATCCTTCTCATCCTACTCATCCTCACTCTCAAATATCTACTAGCTCTCTGCCTTCCATCTGGAATGGTAGATTGCGAGTAGCCATAACACAGCAAGTCACACTATCTCAACAGTGTCGGAAGTCTTTCAAACGCAAACAGTAAGTCCCTAAGACCTGTTCTTCGTATTCGTCGTCAAGCTAATCATTTATAGTGGCAGCTGTATCTACAGCTCGTCGCTTCTCTGCTAGAGAAAAGCTCGAGGGTCTCTTCTTCGACGACGACGAGTGGGCAATCCTTGAACGTACCGCCATCGAAGCAGATCTCGAAGCAGTTGGCTTCAGACATCATGCAAAGTCAACACAGAAGCGCCAAGATGCTCATCTGACACTATATGTCAACTACGTCAAGCGTAGCCGCAGGATGCCTTTCGAAACACCTCAGGAGCAGGTCCTGCCACTTGCGTTTCCACCAGACGTTGACCTACTCATTTCTCAATTCCGACAGTAAGCGCGTCTTTGTTCCTTAATTCCTTCTGCTTTTGACAATATCACTACTTTTGAACTGTATTAACTCATCATGTTCTGGCAGATTCTTGATTACCATGTTCAGAATCCTAGAGCCTCGTTCCACATCCACAAAGCAACCCAGCTACAGAACTCTTATGAGCTACCGCGCCTCACTACAATTCTGGACTCCTCGCTACTTTGACGAGTTTGGTCAGCCAAGGCCTAACTCATACAAGCTGTTCGCAAAGATGTCAGAAGTTATGCGTTATGTCTTCAACAAGTTCGGCATCAAAAATCGACGCGAGCACAAGGTCATGGTAACTATCCATATGGCCGAGTTCTTACAGCTTATCGACTACGAGACCTTCCGTAATAAATCCATTGAAGTCTCGGAGCAGCATGTTCTTGCCTGGTGCTTAGGTCGATACACTGCCTGCCGACCGGGCTCGATCGGACCTCCTCGAAACTTTGACGAACGCCATGGCGGTATTGGAGCTCTTCTCTGCCGCGATATCGAGCTTACCCGTGGTCCACAACCTGGAATGATTGACATGTCGGTGACATTTGTTTACCTCAAGACTACTTCTCCAGACCCAGAGTTGCAGACTAAGAACAACAACCCAACAACTGTCAAAGTCCATTTGAAGTCACCAGCTGCCGAATACATCACTCTATCTCCAGGACACCGTGCTCTGGTCTTACTACTTCGTCGCAATGCCTTGAAGCACTTCAACACCATTGACGATGTGCTTGATTCCAACTCTCAGTACATTGAGGTATGATTGTTGCAGTTTATTTGTCATGATATCATCACACGAGCTTTGCTGACCAAAGGACAAACATCCAGATCAAAGGCGAGTTCCTCGACGAACCTCTTTTCTACAAAGCTGGTGTCCGAGGTCTTTCACTCGACAAGAGCGGACCATTGACTTCGGAAGCGCTCACAGAGTACATCAAAAGGCGTGGCCGCGCTCTTGGCTTTGCCACTGATATCACATTCTACGCCCTGCGTAAAGGTACTGCCAACGAACTCATCAACATTGTTGGTAGTGAGAGGACACGTGATATCATGTCACATTCTCCTGAAAGTCGTACGTCAATCGTGCACGAAATTCGAGTCTACTCCAATCATCACTAACGTCTGGTCGTAGGCGGTCTTGAGCGCTACTATCTCGACACCAAGCAAACTCTTGATCTCGTCGGCCTCAGTACAAACCAAGCAAACCTCCCTGGAGGTGTATCTGCTCAGATGCAGAAAGAGTCCTCATCCATTGCCATTCACGCTCTCGTCCATGACGATGAACGACTTCGTCGGCTCAAAGGCGCTGCCCTCAATGCCGTAGTACAATCTATCATGGCTACTGATACCAACTACCCAATCGACGCTGATGAGACTGGATTCCGCAACTATGAACGTCGTGTACGCCGTATCGCTTATGCACAGCTCCTCAAACAAGAGCAAGCTGAGCAGAAAGCAATGATGACACGTGTCGAGTTCGACAGGCGAGTTGAAGCATGCAATGCTGCCAGTGCCTTCTCAAAGGCCGTCCTCACAGAGGCTCGCAAGGCTCTGGCTCAACCTCCGCAACAAGACATCCGTCTCACTGCAGCTGAGGCTCATGGCTACAACTTTGACGAGGAGTTCGAGGAGAACGAGGAGGACGACCCTCATGCGCGCGATCTTGAGGATGATGTCGAGGGTGAGACCGCCCCTGTCCAAGGTCATGTCATGACGCTCGACGAGGAAGGTGATTCTGATCCTCAGCACGAAGACACCATACCCTATATTGAGACTGCCAGAGCCTTTATGAATGTCATGCTAAACAACACGCTCGCGGAGACAAAGCAATGGAAAGATCGTGACATCTCTGAGCGAGTCTGTGCTGAATGTGTTGATGATCCAACCATGTCCGATGAACAGAAGCAGCATGTCTACCCAAGTGCAAAACATCTGGAACGCCACCTAGACAGCACGGTCCATTCAATCTATGAGCAGCTACGCCGCCAATGGGTCAAAGACGGTCCACAATACCAAGGCAGATTCTGGTGTCGCTACTGCGCTGAGCTCGACGGTAAAGATCCTGAAGAGCGCCAGAGCTTCACTGGTGTACCGGACGTTGTCAAGCATGTCCAAGCCAGTCGACCAGACCAGGAGCTTAGTGGCAGGCGACCTGATGGACACGACGATCTCAAGGCTGCTGATGGGTGGTACCTAGATGAATTCTACGGAACCATTAGCAAGGGTGCGGAGCAGCAACGTGTCGACAAGGCAGCCAAGCGACTCAAGGTCGTTGGTACCGCCCTTGACGAGTATCTTGATTTCGGTCCAACTACCACAGCACAGCTTCCCAGACTCGAACGCGATGGTGTAGTCTATGACGAGCCGGCTTCAACCTTCGCTACTCGTGGTGGTATTGTCACCGGCGAGGTCCTTCCTGCTACTGCTCGTAGTGGCATTGTCTATGGTCGTCCCCGTGAGCTTGTTCGTATGGCAGATGGCACTCGTCACTGGCGTGAAGCAGATAGTACAGAGTACGAAGTCAGGGATGGGATGAAGTTTGAATCAGGTCCTGGTGCAGACGCTTGAAGGATGTCGCTTGTGATGTCGGGGGTTTCAGGTTTGGTGCTATGCTGTTGCTGGTCTTTGTGTGATATTAAGCTTGCTTACGTTTGTCTCTCTGGTCTTAAGAGGAGATGCAAGGTGGTTATGGTAATAGAAAATAGGTCGATGTTATGGTTTTGCTGCCTCGTTTTCAATCACACTTAAGCAAGAAGCAGGACGAGTAGATATAAATAGCTTATAATAGCTTATAATGAAAGGTCTAATCTGTCACCATCTTGCTCTCATTTAATTAGATATAGGTGTTTGAACTATCATACTTATACTAAAGATAACATAGATGAGATAAAGTACAAAACAATAATGAAGTCAAGCATCAAGAAGACGTAAAAGCGACAAGATGTGAGATAGGCAAAAATTATTGCTCCTCGACGGGGAATCGAACCTTCATAGAATGTTAATATTTGGAGTGCCCGAAAGTGAACGGATGCCACTCACCCCGGTCTCCCGCGCTTATTAAGCAGCTGCTTGACAAGCGGAAATCATGACCACTAGACCATCGGGGAAGATAAATCAATGAGATTTGATGGTTGATTGATGGGAAAGTGGCCGATAGGTTGACATATAAAGGCTCAACGGGAGGAGCTCCGATGTGAGCTGAGATTGGACAAGCAAATGGAATGTAAACATCATAAACACAACAATACTCAAAGGGAGAAAAGAAAGAATAATACTTCTTTCACTAGCTACAATCGAGCCACCTGTCCTTTCCCACAAAAAGCTCAAGCCCTAAGAAAACACAATCTCGTCTCATCTCATCTCATCCCATCCCATCCAACCACCCATTCTCATCGTCTCCTTCAATCATGTCCACCATCACCAAACACGCATCAAAAGCATACAAAATCCTAACCCGCCCACAACACACCCACTTCCAACAACACTCCACCTTCTCCGGCTCGCCACTCGACCTCAAAGACGGGTATATCCATCTCTCCTCTGCCTCAACAGCAGGGGAGACATATAGCAAATACTTTTCATCAGACACCGATCTCGTCGTAGTCGAGATCGATCTCCGCAAGACGGCTGAAGGCGGGGGCAGGAGTGTAAAGTGGGAGGAGAGTAGAGGCGGACAGCTGTTTCCGCATGTTTATGGCGGACCGTTGGAGATGGGTGATGTGGTTAGGAAGTGGGAAGGGGGTGAGGTGGGAGAGGAGTTGTTTGTTGGGTTGAGAAGGGAAGAGGAGGAGGGGAAGGAGGAGGGGCGGTGAGATGGTGTGGTGGTCAGGTTTAGGCTGAGAGTCTTTTTGGGTGGGGAGAAGGGGTGAAATCGAGGTGGTTTCACGCTTGGAGATTCGTTGGACGTTATCATTACTGAATCTAACTAGGTGAATATCCATGCTATTATGTGGGACGCAACGTATATTGCAAGCATAAGGAATGCGATGTAGGGGGAGCAAGGCAGAAGGAAAGAAGGAGAAGGATTTATTGTCAATGAAACACTAGAGTTGAGCATTCATGCATAATTCATGCATATCAGATATTTAACTATCTATTTCATCTTTCATTCTGCCAGCATCATAGCATAACCATCGATCCGGCACCAATCCACAAACTGCCTTTCACCATCTAAACTTTTCCCTCAAGCACCAACACTAACACCCAAATTCCTATAGAATCTCTCACTCATCTCAATCGCGCTCCTCAAAACCTCATTCTCCCTCTCCCTGAGCTGCACATTGTGTCCAGCACTTTCCGCACCCTTCACCTTCTCGACCAGCGCACGAACCTCGGTCAGCGCAACCCTCTCCTCCAATGCAATATGTCTTCCGCTAGCTCTGATACCGTCAAGGGCCACTTCCAATTTCCGTGCAACCATCTTGCGTTCTTTCTCTGCGCCATCTTGATCTTGCTCTAGCTCAAGCAGTTTAGCATAGTGAACGTATACCGCACCTCCGTGCATCCATTCGGTCAGGTCTCCGGCTCCAGCATCGATACAGATCTTCAACAGTGCATTCAACCCCTCAATATCTTCCTCGATAACAGCCTTAGGGCCGACACTACGCCTCAACGTCTCATGTGCTTGCACAATCTCGCCTGCACGCAGTAGACAACGTACTTGTTCGTGCTCGTCCAGAAGGACAGATTTGAAATAAAGTGCTTTTGCACTCCAAACCCAGGATTCAGGGACTTTGAGGTCCTGGACAAGCGTACGGAAGGTCGGGCAAGTATCTGTCGACTTGCCTATCACGGCGGCATGGCGTTCGAGAAGAGCGTGGATTGTAGACGAGCGAGCAGACGAGTCAGTTAGGTACAATGCAGCGAGAACTGCATATGGTAAATGCTGCGACTTTGAAGAAAGCTGAGAAATCAACGTCGTCGTGAGCAGATCTGATCGCTCAGCCGCTTCGTCCTCATCAAAGTCTGCGATATGCAGAGTGCGCAGGACCTGGTAGAGCTGAAAGCTGATACGAGCGTCCAGAGGGTTGCCAGATGTGTTCTCCATAGCGATAATGTTGCCAAGGTTGATAGCGGACTGCGAGGTTGACGAAGACTGTTTACTGGCATAGATCTTAAGAAGGCCCCAATTGATGTCTTGACGCTGTTTGCGCTTGACATCAGTCCATCCTACATCGACATCTTCCTCGACAAACCAGGGACTAGGTGTAACTTGCTCCTTACCACTGGCCAGGTCGTCCTCGAAAGCTTGAATGGCGGTAGAGATTGGTTCATCTGTAGTAACACCGTACCACAATCTCAAACCAAAAGCACGTTTCCAGTCAAGGCCGAACTTCTGGCTGATGTTGAACGTTTCGACTTTGTTCTCACGGCCTACACTACCACCTTTACCATCGCATATGCAAGTTTCGCCAGACAAAAGAGCGTATAGTGTGCGTACAGCTGGCGTCATCTCTGAAGCAACGTCGGACTGCAGCCAATGCTTGATTTGTTCCGTGAGCCCTTGTCGCATACTTTCGTCGCCACCAACTTGAGCAATCATCGTAGCAAGACGGAAGTCGCGACCACCAGAAAGTGTCTCGCTGGCTGCCCATATGTCGTTGGTTGACAACTGAATGATGGCCTTCTCCTCTGCACTTGAGTAACGTTCAATCTGTTTTGAGGCTGCGGCACTGGTCGTGTCTTTCCAGTATGTTTGCAATTTGATCTTCCTCTCATGGTGAGACATGTCATTGTCGAATAGGATAGATGCAAGCTGCCACATTGCCTTCTCATGCTGAGCAGGAGCTGTAGCATCAGCAGCCGCTAATACCAGATCGTTGAATGTGATATTGTTGTGCAGCTTCGCGGATGGAACACCATTCTCGACAGAGATATCACTGATTTCAAGCTGTTTTCCAAGCATCTGGATAGAGGACTATTCACGATTAGCTTTACCTTGAGCAGGGCCATATCGACTTACTTCTGCACTTCTGGATAAGCCAGCGAATTGAACCTCCTGAGCTTGCGAGGACAATGGAGTCATGACCTTGTCGAGAGCATCATCTTTGCGCTTCCCGGTCGATGCAAAGACAAGACTACCATTGGACGTCCAGTTCAGGCGGAAGGAATCATGGAACGCTCTATCATCGTCTGACATGTTGCTTTCACTAACTTCAGGTCGTTTTGCATAAGGCCACTAGAGCGAACAAGTTTCAGTAAATATTCTTAATTAGGTTTGTTACATAGCACTACTGTAGATGACCAAAGGATCCATTCCAGCACAGATTCGCCAACATAAAGCAAAGAATAATGGAAAGGGAGTCAAACCTGAAGTCCTGTGGGCTTAGCAGCAGGAGATGGAACTTTGTTAGTGCTTTGTCCGAATAGGGAGTTCATAAGGTCGATGCTAGTCGCGAACGGCTTGGTATCCTTGCTGATCTTGGTCGAGGCAGCAAAGTTCACCTGAGGTCTTTCGCGAGTCGATTGAAGGAAAGGCGCTGTAGGAAAAATACCTTGAGATTCTCTCAACATTTGGCGGTCCTGTTTCTTGGGGCTAATGGTGCGTTGAAGCTGAGTAGCCCAGTCAGCACCAATGACAGGTTTTCGCAAAGGTGTACCGTTGTGCGAGGCTTTGAAACCTTGACTTGCTTTCAGTATTGACTTTGGCTTGAGTGACGCTGCAAAGCCTGGAGAGTGTTTCTGGAAGCTTCGCTCCTCTTCCTCGTCCATCGGTATTGTTTCGTCAAACACACTCGAATCCTTCCTGTCGTTCATACCATGACCTCGCACAACGCCATGATTTTCTTCCTCATCTGACATGACATCTTGGTTATCCTCATGTAAACCATTCCCTGCTACTTCGTCGATATACATCTGCTCATCTTGATCAAAAGCGCCTGGTAAGGCTCGGGATGATCTAAATTCGAATGTATCGTCAACGTTGGAATCTTGGGCGGAGGATTCATTGCTGACCATTGAAGTATCCCCCTGACTGTTTTGACCTTGTTGTCTAGCTGGAGTGCCAGCTGGACTGTCCATGACACTGTCCTCATCGTCACTGTAGTCGAGCGTATATGTCGAGAAATGCTCTACAGCAAAGACCCATTCACCTGTTTCAACATGGTAATCGAGGAATTCGGTGTCTTCGACCCTTTGCAGACGACGAAGATGCTTGTCGTACTTGGGACCCTTCTTTTCCAAGATCTGCACTTTGCCACCTTGAGCTCTGGGAAACGAGTTGGACATAGTGACCACAGAAGGTACATTGAGACCTTTGCCAGCGTCGGGTTTGTCCCCGTGATCTTGGTAGACAGTGGCTACTCGGGTATTGAGGCAAACAATGTCTCCACAAATCTCGTCAAGGTTGACATCTGTCAGATCAACTTTGGAGAACTCAATCTTGCCACATCCTTCCCTACCAACAACGAAAGGCTCAATACTGCTAAGCTCCTTGCGACTCATCTTCTTGAGTTCATCGAGACTGGGAGTCATGTAGTATTCACCAGGAGCCATGTCAACTTGACGACGCAGTGCGCTTTCGCGTTCCTTCTCCGCAGGTGTCTTGGGCTTGGCGGCTGGTGCTGACGGTTGTTCTTTTTCATTACTTGCGGCAGATTCCTTGCTGACCTGTTGCATCTCCGGCCGAGCAGAAGCTCCATTCGTGCGAGGGGCAGCGCGAGAACCAGAAGAGCGCAAGTAGCCTTGCTCTTCTGCACTAGGCATGTCTTCATCATTTTCTTGGACTCGAACGAGAGCCTGGCTGGTCTGACCAATTGGAGTATCTTCTTGCTGCTCATGCTCTTCACCACCGAATGTGACGGACTTCTTGAGAGGGCTAGTGCGCGTAGTCTCGGCAGTGTTGTCAGCGGATCCGAAGAGGTCCGTACGCAAATTGCGATTGATGCGTAACTTCTTCAAGCTACCAGAGCCGCCAGCTCTTGAAGCACCCGTGGAGAAAGCGTTGGGATTGAGAATGCTTTCGGATGGGCTGAGCGATGAACGCACCAAGCTGCTCGTTGACAGACTGCGGTTGAGCGAGTTACCAAATCTGCTGTTGGACAACAACGAACCACCGTACATAGGCGAGCTGGCTGTGCTGTAAGCACTACCTGGTGTACCATAGGATGCATAATCAAAACCATATCCGGACCTCTTCTGAGGTGTGATGAGTCTGGATGATGCAGAAGGGTTCAACTTGTACGTGGGTAAAGGTGCTGGCTTGCGAGCCTTTTGGCTACTCGAGAGTGGAGTCGCGAGTGGGCCCACAGCTTGTTGTGGTGAACCTAAGTTAGCGAAGAGATGCTCGTTGCCATAAGGATTATTTGACATGATAGATGTTGTCAATTGCTGCTGGTTGCCCTGTAACGAGCCATTGAACATACTGTTACCACCGCCGAAGCCAGATTGTTGGTTTTGAGTGTTTCCGAATAGGCTGTTGTTCTGTTGTTGATTGTTGTTCTGAGTATTGCCGAAAAGGCCTCCACCAGTATTGTTTGTATTAGTATTGCCGAATAAGCTTGGCTTTTGTTGAGTCTGCCCGAAGAGACCTCCTCCCTGGTTCTGGTTGTTCTGAGTCTGCCCGAAGAGACTGGTTCCAGTGTTGTTGTTCGTGGTCTGGCCGAAGAGATTGTTCGTCGGCGTAGCAGCTTTTTGACCAAACCCACCAAATGCGTTTGTTGTTTGGTTCTGGTTTTGGGTATTGCCAAAAAGACTGGTGGCTGGTTGCTGCTGTGCAGGCTGTCCGAATGCGTTCGTTCCAGTGGTAGTGGTTTGTCCGAACAATGGCTTTGCTTGGTTGTTGTTATTCTGGCCAAAGCCGCCAAAAGCATTGGTGGGTTGAGTCTGATTTTGCTGGTTCTGACCAAAGCCGCCGAAGCCGGATGTGTTGTTGGTGTTCGCTGGTTGACCGAAAAGGCCTCCTCCCGTGGTGTTGGTGTTATTTGTTTGACCAAAAGCACTCCCAGTATTCGCAGGGGTGCCGAAGCCACTGCTGGTGTTGGTGCTACCAAATCCTGTCCCTGAACCTACACCGAATGTTCCTGGTGTTTTCGATGGTTGACCGAATACAGAGCCGGTCGTGGCAGCGCCGAAAGCGGGCGTAGTCGTACTGCCAAATCCTCCAGTAGTGTTGTTGTTCGTACCACCGAATATGCTACCTCCAGTTGTAGCAGCAGTCGTGCCTCCGAACATGCTGTTAGCAGGCTTGGCTTGACCAAAGAGACCTCCACCAGTGTTCGAGCCGAATCCTGTGTTAGTTGTGGTGGAGCCGAATCCGCTAGCGTTTTGTTGCTGACCGAACATTCCACCCGTGTTGGTTGCTGTGCTGCCGAAGCCAGTCGTAGCTGTATTGTTAGTTTGACCGAAGCCTCCGCCACCAAATCCGGTGCTCGTCCCAAAGGCACCCGCTTGACCACTTGCATTACCGTGTTTGCGTCCTTGGGCGTAGTCGGTAGTTCGGAGCTCTTCAAATGAGAAGTTTTGGTATTGAGGCATGCAAGTTATGCTCTGGAACTTGTTGGTGGTGTTTTGATCTTTATCGGTAAACTCTGAGAAAGGAGTGCCACCAGTTCCGGTGTTCTGTGCAGAAGAAGCAGCAGCGGCACCGAACCCAGTATTGGTGTTGGTAGCTGCGCCGAAGCCATTGGTAGCTCCAAAGCCGGTATTGGTAGTACTTCCTCCTCCTCCAAACAGACTACCGCCAGTGGCCGCTGTAGATCCGAAACCAGTTGATGCGTTGTTGGCGCCGAATCCACTTGTTGTACCGCCAAAACCAGTATTCGCAGTGTTTGTAGCTTGACCGAACGAACCAAAGCCACCTGTGCTAGCTGTATTATTTGCTGTACCACCAAAGAGACTGCCGCCAGCTGCTGGCTGACCGAATGCAGGTTTTTGACCGAAAGGTGATGTGGCAGCCGTGCTACCGAAGCCTGCAAGTGATGAAGACATTAGCGAAGAACATGGACGTGATTCCGCGAAAGCGCCATAAGTTATATGCGAAACAAGATAGGCGGCGATCGGTAGACTCATGCCGTGTCTTGTGAGTCACTCAAGTTATAGATGTCTTGCGTCCGGCGCAATGTACCAAAAGAAGCCGTTTGAGACATACCGGTAGTCGCGCCGAATCCTGTGTTCGTGGCTGCTGGTGCGCCAAAGGGACTTGCTGTCGTGCTGTTCGTTTGACCAAAACCTGTAGAAGAACCGAAGCCTGAAATTGCGCAAGGTAAGACATTAGTTGACTGTCTCAAAGGGAATATCTTTTCTGCTTCCTATTGAATCCCCCTTTCCTGCTTGGACACTCGACATCCACTGAGTATCCTCCTTAATTTCGACTTACCTCCAGTATTGGTGTTTGCTGGTGTTCCACCAAATCCGCCGAAACCAGTGCTTTGCTGCTGCTGGTTATTGTTGTTGGAGCCGAAGCCGCCAAAGCCTGTAGAGCCAAAAGACATCTTGCAGGTTGATTTGCCTCAGTCCAAGTGCGCAAAGTGAGACTCTTGGCTGTTTAGACCTTGGTCGACGTGTCTTTTTGTGGTGTGAAATGTGACCTCGACGCGTGACCTTTACGGAGCCGCCGTCGCCTTTCGTGAACGATGGACGCGCTGATGAGAGGCAATAGAGTTATCGCATAGGGAGTGAGGAAGACGAAGACGAGCTAAAGATGGTCGAGTGCGGCAAGCCTCGAGGAAACGAAACGATGCGCTTTGATAGCAAGGAAAGAACAGGCTGGCCATGACTCAGAGCATCAAAGAATCACGTGCTAGTTCTAAGTAGACGCGATTGTCTTGTCTTGAATGTTTACAAGTCCATCTTCCCGTCAAAAGCCTTTGTTTTCTGCGCCAGTCCTCTTCAAACCATCCCTGCCGCTTTATTCACCCTTCTTGCTACAGCCCAAAGTTGAGAATAGTCAAAGCTCAAAAGGCACAGTTGTGCACCATTTACCACACCAACCAAGACAGAGAGACAGCAAGTTATCGCGTTACCCTTGCGCATGCCATTGAGTCCCGATAGTCTAGAAAGAGCATCGCGCACGTTTGAGGACTGTTGCCTGTTGAGTGAAATCGCTGTGCGACGGACATAAATATCAAATTCAAACAACACCCTTCCAAAGAGCAACAATGGCAGCAAGCTTCCAACAACAACAGCAACCTACCTATGGTGCCTCGCGCGTCAAATTCCCCTCCCATCCACAAGCGCCTCAGCACAACCTCCTCTCAACCACGACGGCCAACCAAATCAGCAACCCTTCCTTTCCTCTCTCCCAACAACAACAACCGCAGCAAACAAACCAATATCAACAACAATCACAAATCCACCAACAACCATCCACAGCCCTCGCCGCACAACGAGAACGCGACCGCCTGGATAGAGAAGGCCCCAACACACTCTCCCAACTATCCGAAGAACAGCGCGAAGAAATAGCAGAAGCATTCGCTCTGTTCGACTTAGACAAAGACAAGCGCATCGACTACCACGAACTAAAAGTCGCCATGAAAGCACTCGGATTCGAGGTCAAGAAGACGGAAATATTAGAAATGCTACAGATATACGGCGTCGCATCGACATCGATACAACAACAACAAACACAAGGTCAACATCAACATCAACAACCAGTACAACAACAACCATATACACATCCGAAACTCCTCCTTCCACAATCAAGTTTCACATACCTCATGGCCGCACGAATATTGGCGCGCGACCCGCAAGAAGAGATATTGCGAGCATTCGAGCTATTTGATGAAGGTGGGAAAGGCAAGATTAGCTTGGATGACCTGAGACGTGTAGCAAGAGAATTGGGTGAAGGGTTACAAGAGGAGGAGTTAGTAGCAATGATTGAAGAGTTTGATCTGGATGGTGATGGCATGATTGATCGCGAGGAGTTTTTGGGTATTTGTTTGGGATAGACACTAAAGGTATGGCTTCTGCATGAATAGTCGGCGTTGTTGCTTCTAATGTCCGCGGAAGAAACACACTTATGGTCTTTGTGGAGTGTTTCGTTCTATTCAAGTTGTCAAAAGGAATGCATGTGTACTTCAGCAAGAGACCAGTCTGTCCTATTTATATGCTAGCAGCAAGAATGATGCGTGCTATTTTGAGCCATTATAGCATAGCCAAAATCTTTTCTTCTCCTTTCCTTATCGTCATCTCCGTATTCTCTCTCACCATTTGCCTGCAGTACCAATACTTGATAGAGTGATTGTACTGCCATACTGCTATCCAATCCGACAAGACGATAGACGATGGCGCCAAGTAGAACATAATGAAACAAATCAAACTAGACCAAATCAAATCCAAATCCAAAACCAGCTCAGCCACTCCAAATCCAAATCCAGTCCCAAACCGAAACCCGAACCCGAATCCCAAGTACACAACCCTCAAGGAGCTTAGAAATCCAGATTCAAGCAACTGAGTGACGGACGAAGAAGCACACACCACAACAAACCACGCTCTCTAGCACTCCTCACACCCCTTCCAAGGCCTCATGTCTTATCATCTCATCTACGACGCCTGGCTCCGAGTCGTTAGTGATGTCCGCTCTCGTTGTCAAAACGGGCTGTTCGGTTATGTTACGCGTGCACTGAAGCGAGCTGTCACGGAGTGGCCGATCCTCCACCAGACTGACGACATCGGTCGCATGACATTCTACCAAGCCTACTGGGATGCAGATGCGGCCTACTCCGCACGCCAGTTCCTTCAAGTCGTGGAGGAGTCGAGCGGATCCTCATCGTCAGGATCGAAGTTCTCGAGATCCTCGTTCGTCGGCCATTTGTTGTATATGTTGATAAACTTCTGTCGTTTTTGAGCTCGTGTAGCATCGTCCTCGTCGTCCGGTACAGGGCTGGCAGGTCGTCGTTGCAGTAGCTTAGCCGTTCTGGTCAACTCATCCCCACTAATAGTATTCGGCCTGGCATCTGCAGCCATAGCCGCCGCGAGTTCCTCCTTTAACTCGCGAAGATTCTCTCCGTCACGACGCTTCTTCTCTCGTGTGCTACTCTTCCTCTTCTTACCCTTTCTTTTCCTCTTATGAGCCATGACTGCAGGTTGAGGTAGATCAGACATGTTGCGGAAGATCGAGGTGCGGATATGTCTCAGATCGGTTTCAGAAGCGTTTCAGAACGCAGAAGTCTAGACAGGCTTACACACTTAAAAACAGAGGAGGCAGACGTCCTGTTTTCTAGCAAAGCATGGCTAGCACAGCAGTCTGTGGACAATGCTACAATAGGCCAGATCATATCCCAGATACTCGACAATAGAGGCCTTGAGTGTTCACATCTTTGTGGGACTGGGGATTGTATACGAGCAAGTCATGGACATTACGAGAGATCGCAATACGTTAGAAGGCCGCACCTTAGATATTTGGTGCTGGGGTCTCGACTTGGCTGCCGGTCCCGTCAGGCCTTCAAAGACCCCTAGCACTCCCCACAGACCTATCTAATCCCCTTCTCAAAGTTCGGCTTGTTCCTATCCCTCGTAACCGCTTTCACCGTCGTCGACATTAGCGCAGTCCTTCTTTCTTCCATACGCACCACCTTCTACACTTCATTCACGTCTTCCTTATCAATTATAGCACTGCTATTTTGTAATCCTAAAAAGATGCTCATCGCGCAATTCTCGCATTCCGATAGAGCAGAAGCAAAAGTCAGTCGTAAGCACTATAGCTAATTTCAGCATTTTTATATATAGTCCGGTGAACACCACGGAGGTCGCAGTCGCTTCCGTAAGAGAAGCAAGGCAACATCTACCAAAGGGGAAGGAGAAGGTAGAGACAGTAGAGAAGGAGAGTAAGAAGGAGAAGGAGAATGAGGTAGAGATAAAGGAGAAGGTAGTAGTAGAAGAGATAAAGAAGAAGGAAGAGCAGAAGTAGGAAGAGAAGAAGGAGGAGGAGCTTTCGACCATCCTCAAAGGGGTTCGGTAGCTCTTCACAGTATCACGCAAATTCTATTTTCAAGAGGTCGAAATCTAAGATAGAGAGAGAAGAAGAGTTAGCAGATTCGAACGAGCTTGTTGAGGGCGAAGCTATAGGGAAGATTGCTGATGTGAAAACCGAGAGATTCAGGCTGTAAGCTGGATCAGCAATTTCAATCTTTGCAGCCAGAATTGTGACATGTGTATCCCCCCCCGCGCCTCTGTTAAGCTCGGGCTAAGGGTGTCTGTCCTCAAGGCGCTTGGTAGGTTCGAGAGCACGGAAACGACGTGCTTGCGGGAGCAGGGTTGTCGCTGTATTGGAACATTCTGGGAGGAACCAAAGCCATGGCAATGAATGTAGGGCTAGCAAGCTATGGAATCCCCTATAGCGATCTTGTCCATTCATCAAACACATTCTCGTGCTTCGTTCCCATTCGATTTTGCTTTGATTTTTAATCTTTCAAAATTGAACGTTTCTGTTTCTGGAGCTAGTGTTGCTACTCTCTTCGCTCTAGGATGTGAAGGTGATTCGTTGTAATCTAGTAGAGGGAGAGAATGGGAAAGAGAGTAGTAGTGAAATGAGTGAGAGGCTAGGGGTAGATGAGACGGGAGGGGATGTCTGGCATGGCATGGGATGTCTGGGATGTCTGGGATGGAATGGGTGAGAAGTTAGGGAGGATAGGACGGGGTGGGAGGGAAGTTGGGTGGGATAGGAAAGGAAGAGAAGGAGAGTAAGTGTCCTGTATTGTACATCGTGCGTAGAAAGAAAAGGGGAAGGAGAACGAGAACGAGAAGGAGCGGAAGTAACAAGGAAGATGTGGAAGAAGAGGAAGGATAGAAACAGCACCAAATGGATGAAAGAAGCTGATAGCATTGGCAGCAAAGAGCGATATTCTCTTCTTCCTCAAACAACATACCCTTCCCTCCGCGTCACGCAAGATCAATCGAGCACCCCTACCGCAAAGCACACATAGAACGCACTATCATACACAAACTTCAGCCAGAACATACGACACATCCAATCTTTCCTCCATTGCAGACCGAGCCAAACGACTTAATCATACCCACAATCAATATACAACACAAAAGAAACGCCCACCCCCAGCACGATGGGAAAAGGTAAGTCAGTCAAACAAGGTGCATTACCATCCTACCCACACCTAGCCAACCTACTGTCCAGGCGCAATCAACTGTCCCTTCTGCGCAGTATTCGGCGCCCAACCACCTGCTCTAGCCTCATATCCACCATTCTTGCTCGCATAATCCTTGATTCTCGCCTCGAGTTCTGGTCGAAAATGTCGAATCTGTGCATCACACCCATATTAGCTTCCATTTCACACAACACACAAGTCACAGGAGCAAAACAACAAAGAGGATAAGAAAAGGACTCACCAATCCCTGAATAGGCCAAGCAAACGCCTCTCCCAACGCACAAATCGTATGTCCCTCAACCTGCTTCGTCAACTCCTGCATCATATCAATCTCCCTCATCCTCGCTTGTCCCTTCTCAAAGCGTTCCATAATCTGCTGCGTCCAAGCACTACCCTCACGACACGGCGTGCACTGTCCACAACTCTCATGGTGATAAAACTTGCTCAATCTGCTAATCGCACGAATCACATCCGTGCTCTGATCCATGACAATGACAGCCGCAGTACCAAGACCAGATTGCACGTCCTTGAGGGCGTCAAAGTCCATCAAGACGTCATCGCAGATCTTTCGTGGCAGGATTGGGGTGGAACTGCCACCCGGGATGATGGCTTTGAGGTTGTCCCAACCGCCACGGACACCGCCGCAATGCTTTTCGATGAGTTCTTTGAGGGGGATGGACATTTCTTCCTCGACCGTGCAAGGGTTGTTGACGTGGCCGGAGATGCAGAAAAGCTTTGTGCCGGAGTTGCGTTCACGGCCGAAAGAGTTGAACCAGTTTGGTCCGCGACGGAGAATAGTAGGAGCGACGGCAATGGTCTCAACGTTGGCGACTGTGGAAGGACAGCCGAAAAGACCGACTGCGGCGGGGAATGGAGGCTTAAGACGAGGCTTTCCGGGCTTGCCTTCGAGAGACTCGATGAGAGATGTCTCTTCACCACAGACGTATGCACCCATGCCGCGGTGGAGGAAGACGTCGAAGTCGAAGCCAGAGCCGCAAGCGTTCTTGCCGAGGAAGCCTGCTTGATATGCTTCCATAATGGCGCGTTGAAGGACGGTGGCTTCGTGGTAGAATTCTCCGCGGATGTAGATGTAGGCAGCTGTGCAGTTCATGGCGCGACCGGCGACGAGACAACCTTCGACGAGCTTGTGGGGGTCTTTGCGCATGATTTCGCGGTCCTTACAGGTACCGGGTTCACCTTCGTCGGCATTAACGACGAGGTAGCGAGGTTTGGTGTCTTGATCCCAATCCTTTGTGTTCATGAATGACTGAAAACAGCTGTCAGTGGATGCTATAGTGACCTTCCAGTATACCCAATACATACCCATTTCATACCAGAAGGGAAACCAGCACCACCACGACCTCTCAGGCCAGATGCCTTAATCTCACCAATGATCTATTCCAACCTGTCAGCTCGTTATTCTCCCCTATAATACCCACACAACTCATACCCAATCAGGTCCCTTGAGCATAATATCCTTCGTCCTATGCCAATCACCATATTTCATAGCACTCTTCAAATCCGCTCCATGGTGTCCATACAAGTTTGTGAAAATACGATCTTGATCCTTCAATCCTCCATGATGGCGCACTGGTGGGGTACCGTCCTGTACTGTGGCGAATGTTCGGGCTGCGTGGATGGGTTGAATTATAGATGTACGGGAGGAGGTGGTGGCGAGGCGGGTGGAAGTAGCGCGCACAGCTGGCGCCGCCGTACGGGCGAGCATTCCGATTGCTCCTGTTATGATGTAGACGGAAAGTGAGTGATGAGGTCGGCCTAGGTATTGTAGGATGGCGAGCAGAGGAGAAGGTGTTGTAAGTCACGATGCGAGGTCGACTTCGACATTAGATCGCAACGCCGGTCAATGGTCGGCGGAAATCAGGGTCCTGAATCATGACCAAATCTTCCATTGCGCCTAACACCTTTCAACACCTCAATATCTAAGCGTTTGGAATACATGCGAATCCTGGCGACTGTGGTGAGTGGGAATTAGATTGATAGTATCATATATTGTGGTGGGAGAACAGTCAAATTGAACAAGCTTAGCACTAGTCGCCGACGACGTGTTACGAGATGGATATACTGCCTCCTGAGGTAGAAAAGGGCTTGCACGAAACACATTGAAAAGACACGGAACATGGTAGCAGAAGTTGTTTCGCGGAAAAGCAAACCACAACGCAACGATGATGAGAAGGAACATGAAGCAGAAGTAGAAGAAATTAACAATCGAAGAACTGCCGTGTCCAAAAAAAACACCACCCATTGCTTGGCCCCAGTTATCTCACCCATGAAACAACTGTTCAGTTTATGCCTGTTGTTAAGCTGGGTATAAACACCGCCGTGTGAAACTTCCATATGTATAGTAGTAGACAGTCTATCAGCGCTTTTGATGCCAAAGAATCATATCGTGACTTGTTCAAGCCTCAATCTGCTCCTCTTGGCGGCCACGGTGCTGGTGCTCCTCCTCCTCCATCTCGTCCTCACCCTCGTCACCGTACTGGTTCTGGTGAGTCAAGGTCTGAGCGGGCACCCAAAGTCCAGATTGACGGTCACCAGTCATGCTTTGGTCCTGGCCAGAGAGGTCGAGACCAGAGCCAGCCTGCATCTTCTGGCTGCGGCGCTGGGATAGAGTGCGGGAGCGGGCAGAGACCTTGGAGCTGACAGCAGCGTTGGACTCGACCCAGTTGGTGAGAGCATCCTCGCAGTCCTGGATGATGCTGTGATGATTGTTAGCACATACAAATGAAGGTGCACCTGGCATGAGAATATGACTTACGACTTAGAGGCCTCGTAACCGTCGTAGGCAGCCCTGGTCTCACCGGGAGTAACAGGGGTGTCATCGACGAGCTCGAGGAGGTGCTTTCCGAAACCAGCAATGATGGCGACCTTCTCGCAGTGCTCACGGAGGGCATCGAAGTGGTAGGTGAAGGCAGACTTTAGCTTCTCACGGGTGATGTTGGAGAGTTGAGCCTCAGCGACGAGGGACTCGGCCTCAGCACGAACAAGCTCCTGCTCGAGGACAACGATTCTGGGAGAGTTGGGCTCCTTGTACTTGAGCTGAGCGATTTGGTCGGTAATCTTCTGCTTGCCTGAAATGAATTGTTAGATTATGGAGTTGGATAAAATGGACGATTGCAGTCACTTACGGTCACGGCTGGGCTGGACGGAAGACTCAATGTTGCGGATAGACTTCATGGTTACACGGTACTGGTCGTAGCGGTCGACGAACTGGTCCTCGAGCTCGGCAATCTCGTACAACAAGACACCAAGCTTGTCGGTAACATCAGAGACGTCGTCGTCACAGGCCTCACCCCAGATGGAGAGTTGTTGCTAAAGGCTAGTTAGTCGCGGGGTCTAAGAATCGTGTTTTGACTAGATATCAACATACGGCAGCCTCCATACGTTCGCGGCCGATGAGCTCCATTGTGCGCATGACGTTCTTCTCCATCTTGACGAGCTGTGCGAGCTTCTTGGCCAAGTCAGGGCCGAAGGCACCGGCGGCTTGACGGCGGAAGTTGTGACCTGTGGAGAAAATGTCTCATTAGTTGGGATTCTCAGATAGGATTGCGACCGCTGATTGAGGTCTACAGAAGAACGTACCGAAGTTCGCCTTGCCGAAGAAGCGGTTGGCCTTGGTGGAAGATTGAGGTGGTGGCGGGCGCTCCAACTGCGACGCTATTGTTGGTTGTTAGCATTGGTTCTGTTTGTTGAGGTCGGAGCTCCAACAGGAGAGGTGGCCTACCAGTTGGGGCTCTGGCCTGTCTCATAGAGTATGTGCGGTGCATGTTTGCGACGGT
>Ga0160429_1000273_pt1 | contig 58554 bp, 43 predicted proteins | sample SolpanmetagenomR_FD_108199 | JGI IMG/M metagenome (GOLD analysis project Ga0160429, IMG submission 108199) | Solar panel surface microbial communities from Lawrence Berkeley National Laboratory, California, USA - R | ecosystem: Engineered > Built environment > Solar panel > Unclassified ... | reverse complement strand
CCGCGCAGGATGTTCATGGCGGCGCGCATGCCCGAGCTGGTGCGTTTCACAAGCTCGTATTCGTCTTTCAAGAGGCCCACTTTGAACTTGCTGCCATCTATCTGGCGCAGGGCGGCTTTCAAAATCTGGCGCATTACCACGCTCACGTTGGCCGTTGTCGTGGCCATGGGTTGTAGGCGCTGGTTGTAGTCCAGGATTTGGGCGGCGCGGCTGGCGTAGGCTTCGGCGGCGTCCTTTTCGTTTTGGCGGGTGGCCGAGTCGGCCAGGGCCAGGTATTCCTTCATCTGGGCATCGTTGGCGGCGAGCTTGCGCTTCACCAGTTCGTGGGCGCCTTCGATGTGGCCGATTTCACCTTCCATCTGGCGGGCTTCCTTCTCGGTGTTCGAGATGTAGTCCTCCATGATGCCAATGGGGTCGGTGTTCACGAAAATGCCCGCCGCTGTGCGCAGCACCCGCTGCCCGGCGTACCAGAGCCCAGCCTGAATCCGCTTGTTCGTACCCAGCAAAAAGAGCACGAACAGCGCCCCGAGTCCGATGCCCAGCTTCACGCTATTAAACACAATGTCAACGAGGTAGGGTGCGATTTGGCCCCAGTAATACACGCCCGCGGCGGCCGCGGCGCCCAGCACGGCCCAGCCGGCTACTTTCTCAGGCTTTTGCCACTTGGGCAGGGTCGAGTTCAACTCGGGAGCAAGCAAGGTTTTCATAGGTCAGAAAGGGGGTTAGTTTTTGAGTAAGAAGGATTTGGTGGCTTGCTGGTGGGCTTGCAGCTCGGCCACGGCGGCGGCGTGGGCCAGCTCGTAGCTGGCAAGGGCAGCCTGCGTTTTGGCCGATTCCTGCTGGAGCTGCTGCTGGGTTTCCTGCAATTGCTGGCTCTTGTCGTGCAGCTGCTGGCTGAGGCTAGCCACGGCTTGTTGCAGCTGGGCTTCCTGCTCGCGCAGCTTGGCCAGGGCGCCGGGTGGGCCTTGCAGCGGCACGGCTTCGCCCATTTTTTCGCGGTGGCGGGCCTGCACCTTGGCGCGGTCGTCGGCCAGCTTTTGGGTGAGGTCGTTGGCCGAGGTGAGCAGGCTAGCCAGGTCGGTGCCGGTCACGGCCGCAAAGGCGTTGAAGGCCGTTTGGTAGAGCAACGGGCCGCTGAGGCCGCTGGCCGCCAAGCTCTTCACCATTTTGGTAAAGGCGCCGAAGTCGCGGCCGTCGCCGGCCAGCAGCCCAGCAATGTGGTCGAGGTGGCGCTGCTCGGGCTGGGTGGCGCCGGCGGGCAGGCTACCCAGCGCCAGGGCGGGGGCTACCGGCACGGCCGGCGCCGGGGCCGCGGCGGGGCCGGCCGGGGCTTCGCCGTCGGGCTCGACGAAAAAGTCTTTGGCGGCTTTCGCCAGGTTATCCAGAATGGCCATGTCGGTAGGAGTAATAGGTGAGGGATGTGTACCTATTGCCAAGACGGGTGCCGATTCGGAAAAGAAGAAAAATTATTTAAGCAAGCAGCTGTTAATGAATGAAATAAATAAAAAGTCCCGTCTGGCACGGGGCCAAACGGGACGATATTTTTTCAAAATGGAAAGCCGCTTTTTTCAAAAGCGTAAGCCGGGGCGCCACCGCTAGCCCTGGCCCAAGCAGTAGCGCACGCAGTATCAGGGCCAGGTACTCGCAACGCGTTGCGTAGCCGCTCACTGCTAGCTGGAACTTGGTAGCAGGCAGCCCAGCAAGGGCGGGGCTTAGTGCCAGACCCCCAGCACCCGGCGCAGCAGCACAATTTCACCGATATGATAGGCCGCATGGTCGCCGATGAGCAGGGCCTCGCGCAGCACGTTCTGGCCATCGCCGTGGGCTAGCGGGGCGAAAAAATCGGTGGCGGGGTCCTTCAACAGGTCGATGAACCGCTGCTGGTCTTGGGCGAGGGCGCGCAGGGTGGCTTGCCAGCCGGCCTCGTCGGCCACTGCCGTGCGGGCTGGCCAGTAGCCGGCGGGCCACGCGGGCGACACGTGCCCGGGGTTCAGCGTAAACTCAACGATGTCGTGCTGGGCAATGCGCAGGTGCTCGACCACGTGCCAGATGGTGTACGGTACCTCGGGCACGGCTTGGTTGCGCAGGGGTGCGGGCAGGTCTTCGAGGGCCTGCGCGAGGGTAGCGTGGGCGTTGCCGCCGGCCAGCAGGGCCATGAGTTCGGCTATGAGGGCGGCGCGGGTGGGCTGGGTCATAAGGCTTGATGACTGGTGAGTAATGAATAATAGCTAACTAACGGCAGATGGGGCAAATGACCAGGGCAAGCCAGTCGGTACCCATCCGCCACTAGTCATGATGAAACAGCCCTAGCCGGGTGGCGAAAACCCGCCCCACGTGCGTGGCGTGGCGCTTGGCCACCTCGGCCGTGGGGCCGGCAAAGTGGGCATCCACGGCGTCGTGAAACAGGGCTAGCCAGCGCTCGAAGTGGGCCAGCGTGAGGGGTAGCGGGAAGTGCTGGCGCATGGGGAAGCCCCGGTAGCGGCTGGTGCCCAGCAAGATGCCACTCCAGAAATCGTAGAGCTGCGGCAGGTGGTGGCTAAGGTCGATGTGCGCAAAATCGACGAAGACCGGCTTCAGCAGCGGGTCGGCCAGGGCGCGGGCGTAGAAGCTGTCGACCAGCGTTTTGATGTCGGCTTCGGTAGTGAGGTCGGGCATGGAAAGGGGGCGCGGGGTCTGCCCATCTACAAGCGCTAAAGTAGCTTTGAGGTTGCGATGAACGACCCCGAAATCCGCACCCGCCTCTACCCGCTGCTGCTCGGAGGGGTGTATATCGACGAGCTACCCACCGGCAGCACCCGCGCCGACGTGGTGCACATCACCGAGCACTTCATGCACGGCTACGAGGTGAAGGGCGACGGCGACACCCTGCAACGGGTCGAAAACCAGCTGCGCTGCTACGCCGAGGTCTACGACTTCGTCACGTTCGTAGTCACCGAAAAGCACCTGCCCAAGCTGCTGCCGCGCCTGCCCGCGTGGGTGGGCATCTTGGTGGCCAGCCCCGAGGAGGCCGCCCTGCGCCCGCACCGCCCGGCTGGCTACAACGCCACCGTGCAGCGCGCCCCGCTGGCCGCCCTGCTCTGGGTCGAAGAAATAAAGCAGTACCTGCTGGCGCGCGGCCTGGCCGGGGCCAGCAGCCTGCGCCAGCGCGAAGTGGCGCACTACCTGCGCACCTCGCACACTGTGCCGCTGTCGCACCTGGCGCAGTTCGTGCGCGAGCGCCTCATGGCCCGCCTGCCCGAGCGCCTGCTGCTGCGCGAAGCCCGCAAGGCCGAGCGCGAGCGGCTAGCCACCGCCCGGGCGCGCCGCCCCAAAAAGAAGCGCTAGCGTCGGGCTAGCCGCCCGGCCAGGTGCCCCGCCAGTTATTTACCGCGGCCCCTCAACGTATGCTGCCGCTCGCCGTATGTTACCAAACTATGAAGGAGGAGGGAGAGGAAGGGAAAGTGAGGTCCGCGCCGGCTGCCGACGAAGGCCAAACAGTACAGGGTAGACAGCATCAGGCAGTTGCGGGAGGTCCTTGGGGCCTTCGGCCGCGCTAGGCCGTGGCTACGCATATGCCGGCGGTGGCCGCGCCGGCGGGCGCCTTCTACGAATTGCGGCTGTACGTGGCGGGCGCCAGCCCTCATTCGACCCGCGCCATGCACCACATCCAGGAAATTTGCGAGCGCTACTTGGCGGGGCGCTATGCGTTGCGTATTATTGATATTTATCAGCAGCCGCAGCTAGCCCAGGACGAGCAAATTTGGGCCGTGCCGACGCTGGTGTGCCAGCAGCCACTGCCGCGCCGCCAGCTCATCGGTGACCTCTCGAACCAGCGCACCGTATTAGCAGTATTAGGAATAGCCCACCTGCCTTAGCCCCCCTCCGCAGAGCCCCACCCCATGACGCCCACCGCCGCCGACCTTGCTCGGGAAAACGAAGCCCTGCGCCAGCAGCTGCGCGAGGCCGAGGAGCTGCTAGGGGCCGTGCGCACTGGGGCCGTCGATGCCCTGGCCGTGCCGGGGGCCGAAGGGCCGCGCCTCTTCATCCTCGAAAGCGCCGACTATGGCTACCGCCACCTCGTGGAGCAAATGAGCGAGGGCGCCGTGCTGCTGGGCGCCGCGGGCGTGGTGCTGTACTGCAACGAGGCCTTGGCCACGGCCCTGGGCTGCGCCCCCGCTCAGGTGCTGGGCCACGCCTTCACCGATTTTATCCCGGCCGGCTACCGCTTGTACTGGGACCGGCTGTGGCAGCAGGGCTGGCAGGGCCAGACGCGCGGCGAGCTGCCGCTGCAAAACTGCCAGACCGGGCTGCTACGCCCCTTCTCGGTGTCGATGAACGTGCTGACCTTGGGTGGCGCGCCCACGCTGGCCGTGCTGCTGGCCGATATGTCGGCGCGCGAAGAAATTACGAACATCCGCTCGGTGGTGGCCCACCAGAATGCCTTGCTCGACCGCAAAAGCGAGGAGCTGGTGCGCCAGCAAGTGGCCCAGCGGGCCGTGGAGCGCACGGCCGCCGAGGCGAGCCGCCTGCTCGAAGGCATTCCGCAGATGGCCTGGACGGCCGACCTTGCGGGCCGCATCACGTACTTCAACCAGCGCTGGCGCGAGTTTACGGGCCAGTTCATTACGTCGGAGGCGCAGCTGAAAAGCCTATTTCACCACGATGACTTTGGGCCCGCCCTGGCCCGGTGGCACCACGCGCTTGATACCTTTGAGCCGCTGGAGGTGGAGTGCCGCCTGCGCAACGTGGCCGGCGACTACCGCTGGATGCTGGGCCGCGCCCTGCCCTCGCGCGATGAGCACGGCGCGGTGGTGCAGTGGATAGGCACCTACACCGACATTCACGAGCGCAAGCTGGCCCAGGAGCGCGTGAGCCAGGCCCAGCGCCTGCTGCGCGATAATAACGAGGAGCTGACCCGCGTAAACGTGGACCTCGACAGCTTCATCTACACCGCCTCGCACGATTTGAAGGGGCCCATCACCAACATTGAGGGCCTGCTGGCAGCCCTAGCCGATGAGCTACCCCTCGAGGCCCTGCAACGCCCGCCGGTTACGGATATTCTGAATATGCTCAACCGGTCGGTCGAGCGCTTTCAGCGTACCATCGAGCAGCTCAGCGACGTGGCCAAGCTGCACCGCGAGCACGGCCTGCCCGCCGCCCCGGTGCCGCTGGCCCCCGTGGTGCGCGATGTGTGCCTCGACCTGGCGCCGCTGGTGCGCAGCACCGGCGCGCAGCTCGACCTGGAGCTGGCCGACCAAGTAGCGGTTAATTTTCTGGAAAAAAACCTGCGCAGCCTTCTCTACAACCTGCTCAACAATGCCATCAAGTACCGCGCCCCCGACCGGCCGCCGCACGTGCGGGTGCGCGCCCGGCCCGAGGGCAAGCTGGTGCGCCTCACGGTGCAAGACAACGGCTTGGGTATCAGCCCGGCCGGGCAGCGTAAGCTTTTTGGCCTGTTCGAGCGCCTGCATAGTCACGTCGAGGGCAGCGGCATCGGCCTGTTCATGGTGAAAAAGATGGTGGAAAACGCCGGCGGGCGCATTTTTGTGGAGAGCGAGCAAGACATAGGTTCCACCTTCACGGTGCTGCTGCCGCAGTAGCGTGCGCCGCTATGTTACTAGCGGGTGATGAGCCCGGAAGCGACGGGCATAGAGAGGGGCTGGCACCCCCGGGCTTTCGGTGGTGCCAGCCCCGTTACTTAGGTAAGGCGCGCTAGGTAGTACCGCTGGTCGAGCCGCTAGTGGTGCCCGTCGTGGAGCCGGTCGTACTCGTCGTAGAGCCAGTAGTGCCCGTTGTGGAGCCGGTCGTGCTCGTTGTGGACCCCGTTGTGCCGGTTGTAGAGCCGGTGGTGCCGGTCGTACTCGTCGTGGTGCCGGTCGTGCTCGTTGTGGTGCCGGTCGTACTCGTTGTGGTGCTGGTCGTGGAGCTCGTCGTAGAGCCGGTGGTGCTAGGGCTGGGCGTACTGTCTTTATCACCGTCGCAGGCACTGGCCAGCACGAGCGACGAGCAAAGCGCGGCTCCGAGCAGGAGCGAAATCAAGTTGCGTTTCATAAGTGAAAAGGGATTAAGGAAGAAAATGGGTGTCTATTGTATACGGCTGATAATAAAGGGTTTTATGCGTAAATTCGGGAAGAAAACACGGATTCTTCTTTTAGTAAGAAAGCTACTGCTCACTGGGCCGTGGGGGCGGTAGGGGCACAGTCGCACAGCTGCTCGCGGGTAGCGGGGGCCACCTGGTAGTTGGGCTGCGATACTTCTTTCATGTACACGATGGCCAGGTGGCGCAGCGGCGGGTGGGCGGGGTCTTGCGCCCAGATGCGCAGCAGGTAGTTGCAGTAGTAGGGGCGCATCCACGCGTTGTTGACGAACAAGTAGTTTTCGGAGTATTTGCGCCAGCGGTCATTTTTGAACAGGGCCACTACCGCCGCCGGCTTGGCGTAGCGCACGGGCACGCCGCCGCGGTTAAGGTCGATAACCCGGCCGCTGGCGGTGGTAGCTTCGAGCACGTACCAGCCATCGTCTTTGAACACGGCCGGCGCAAACATGCCCCAGTGCTGGTCGACCCGGCAGAGGTAGCCTACCCAGCGCGGGGGCGCCGCCAGCCAGCGCCCCGGGGGGCTGGCCACATCGTCGAGGTTCCACCAGCACACGTAGAACAGCAGGCTGCCAACCACCGCTTCGCGGACGGAGCGGCCTAGCGCCCGCCAGCCCGGCGTGGCGGGCCGGGTGCGCTCGAGGTGCAAGCGCCAGGGCAGGGCCCAGCGCCAGGCGGGCAGGCGAGCCCGCCACCGCCGGGCCCGCGCCGCGTGGGGCCGCAGGCGCGGGGCCAGCCAGTCGAGCGCCACCGGTGGCAGCAGTCCCAGCAGCGACACCATATTGATAATAAAAAACAGGCCCACAAACAGCGTGAGGCTGATGCCCAGGTGAAACAGCAGCAGCACCCCCACTACCAGCAGCCGCCACCACCGCACCCCCCACGGAATGAACAGCGCAAAGGGCAGCAGCAACTCGGTGTACCAGGTGGCAAACGTGAGGCCGCGCAGCAGGTCGGGGTGGGGGTAGAGCAGCCGCCCGCCCGGCAGCAGGAGCTGGTCGAGGCTGAGTGCATAGTAGAGCGCCGTGCCGTTGTGGTTCCACTCGGGGCCGTTTTTGAGCAGGGCCGTGCACCAGTAGAGCAGGGCCAGCTGCACCACGTAGGCCACGGTAGCGGCGCTGGCATAGTCGAGCCGGGCGGGGGCCGGCCGCGCCCGCGCATCAGAGGACCAAACTCGCCCCCAGGGCAAAAAAATGCCCCAGAACAGCAGCATCCGCAGCAAATCGTCGCCCCCCTGGCCGATGAGCGTGTTGCGGTTTTGCACCGACACCAGCAGCACCCACGAGGCCACCGTGGCCAGCCGCGTGTGGTAGCCCAGCAGCAGCGCCCCGGCCAGCCCAGCCGCCACCGCAAAAAGTACGGCCTGCACCTGCCACAGCCCGCTGGCCGCGTGCAGCGAAAACTGGTAGGGCGTCCAGGCATGCTCCAGCAGCGCGGGTAGTGGCAGCACCCCCAGGTTGGCGTAGTGGGCCTCCAGGTCGGTGCTGCGGATGGCCAGGTCGAGCAGCACCACGGCCGCTGTGCCCATGCGCAGCAAGGCCAGGGCTCGCAAATCGAGCACGAAAGGCCGCCGGGCTACCGCCCATAGCTTGTGCATGTAGAAGTAAGTTGTTGACTGAAAGTACTGTAAAGTCAAAAAAGGCCGGCCAGAAAACCGGCCGGCCTTTTTGCGTTAGCTGGGGCAATCGCCCCGTCGCCTACTGAGGCGAGCCGCTCGTGCTCGAACCCGAGGTGCTGCCTGAGCCCGAGGTGCTGCCCGAGCCCGAGGTGCTGCCGCTGTTGCGACGCCCGCGGCGGCCCGAGCCCGAGGTAGTGCCGCTGTTGCGGCCCCGGCCCGACGTGGTGCTGCCGCTGGTCATAGAGCCCGAGGTGCTGCCACTGGTAGTGCCCATTGAGCCCGAGGTGCTACCCATCGAGCCGGAAGTGCTGCCGCTGGTAGTACCCATCGAGCCCGAGGTGCTGCCGCTGGTGGTACCCATTGAGCCGGAGGTACTGCCGCTCGTAGTGCCCGCCGTCGAGGAGCCAGCGGTTGAGCCCGATGTGCTGCCGCTCGTAGTTTGGGCGTGAGCGGTGGTGGTGGCCAGGCCCAGGCCCAGCAGGAAAGCAGCCGCGCGGAGCGGTGCCAGAAGTTGCGTTTTCATACGAAAAAGGGAAAGTGGTGGAAAAGGGGTGTGCTACTGATTACCTAAAGGGGGTGCTTATTGGCCGCTGCCACCGGCCGTGCTGCCGGTGCCGCCAGCCGTGCTGCCGGTGCTGCCCGTGCCGCTGCCGCTGGTGGTGCCCATGCCAGCCGTGCTGCCCGCTCCCGAGCCGGCGCCGCTAGTGGTGCCGGTGCTAGTGCTACCTGATGAGCCCGAGGTGCTGCCGGTGCCGCTGCCCGAGGTGCTGCCCGTGCCGCCGGCGGTGGTGCCGCCCGTACCCATATCGCCCGCGCCGGCCGTGCTACCGGTGCTGGCGTCCGAGCCGCTGGTGCTCATGGCCCCGCCGGTGGCGCCGGTGGCGGCCGAGTCGCTGCTCATGCTGCTACCCTCGGTGCCGGCGTTGGCCCCGCTGGTGCTGGCGGAAGTGTCGTTCTGTTGGCTGCCGCAGGCAGTGAGAAGAGTGGCTCCGAGGGCAAGGGCTGCCAGGGCCAGGGAAAAAGAAGGCTTCTGCATAAAAGTGAAGACTGTGAGAAGAAATGTTCTGCCCGGTATACGTTTGATTAATAAACGATAATTATGCGATTACCACTGATTTTGCTTGGAAAACACGTAGGGAGAAACACGCAAAAAAAATCAGCTTTTCTTCAAAATGTGCCAGCAGGCTGCGTCTGCCGGGGCTAGCCCCGCTGCCCTAAATTTGTAGAAGTGTCACCCCTCCCGCCGCTGCCGCCCACCGAGCCGCGCAAAATCATTCACCTTGACATGGACGCGTTCTACGCCTCCGTGGAGCAGCGCGACGACCCCGCCCTGCGCGGCCGGCCCCTGGCCGTGGGCGGCACCCGCGAGCGCGGCGTAGTGATGGCTGCCAGCTACGAGGCCCGCCAGTACGGCGTGCGCTCGGCCATGCCGGCCAGCACTGCCCGCCGCCTGTGCCCCGAGCTGCTGTTCGTACCCCCGCGCTTCGAGGTATATAAAGAGGTGTCGGGCCAGGTGCGCGAAATAATGGCCGAGTACACGCCGCTCATCGAGCCGGTGGCGCTCGATGAGGCCTACCTCGACGTGACCCACAACCTCAAGCACGAGCCGCTGGCCAGCCAGGTGGCGCGCGACATTCGGGCGGCCATCCTGGCGCACACCGGGCTCACGGCGTCGGCGGGCATTTCCTACAATAAGTTTCTGGCCAAGCTGGCCTCCGACCACCGCAAGCCCAACGGCCAGTACGTGATTCCGCCCGGCCGGGGGCTGGCCTTTGTGGAGCAGCTGGCGGTGGGGCAGTTTCACGGCATCGGGCCGGCTACGGCGGGGCGGCTGCACGCGCTGGGCATCTTCACCGGGGCCGACCTGCGCGCCCAGCCCGAGGCGCTGCTGCGGCAGCACTTTGGCAAGGCCGGCGGCTACTACCACGCCATTGCCCACGCCCAGGACCACCGCCCCGTGCAGCCCGACCGCCTGCGCAAGTCGGTGGGTGCCGAAACCACCTTCAGCCACGACCTGCACGAGCCCGCCGACCTACTGGCCGCCCTATTGCCCGTGGCCGCCAAGGTATGGGCCTACTGCCAGCGCGCCAGCCAGTCGGGCCGCACGCTCACGCTGAAAGTAAAATTCGCTGATTTTCAGCAGATAACCCGCAGCCGCACCTTGCTGGCCTCGGTGCCCGATGAAGCCGCCCTGCTGCGCACCGGCCAGGAAATCCTCACCGCCCTGCTGCCGCTGCCCAAGGGCGTGCGCCTGCTCGGGCTGTCGCTTTCCAACCTCGATGGCGAGGCCGCGCCGGCTAGCCCCAGCGGGCAGCTCACGCTGTTTTAGGCGCCGGTGATGAAGAGCGCTGGGCGGCGTGCTGCGAAGCATCTCGCTCCGGCCGTTGCAGTAGAAGCGCCACCGATTCAAGCGAAGTGCCTTGCGGCGCGCTGCCTGACGTTCTTTTGTAGCGGCCAACCTTTCGGCTACTACTTACTACTTTCCCAACATGTCCGCCATTCAAGAAATCGAACAGCTGGAGCGCCGCCGCTTCGATGCGCAAATTGCCAAAGACCTGCCCACGCTGGAAACCATCTTTGCCGACGACCTCATCTACACCCACTCCAACGGCCACCAGGATAACAAAACGAGCTACCTCGCCTCCATCGCCAGCGGCCAGAGCCGCTACGACCAGGTTGATATTGAGAACATGGTGGTGCGCCCCTACAACGAGGACCGCACGGCCATCGTCAACGCCCTCATCCAAATTGACCTTGGCCCCGGCGCCGACGGGCAGCCCAGCTTCACGCGCATCAAGTACGTGGTGGTCTACATCAAAGACGAGGCGAAAGGCTGGCAGCTCGTGCTCTGGCACGCCCAGAAGCAGGCTAGCTAGCCTGCCGGCTTTGGCACCCGCCTAGCTAAAAAGCGCCCGGCTACTGAGGTGGGCGGGCGTTTTTTAGCTAGGCAGCGGCTATTGCTACTGCCCGGCCGCCTTGGCGCGGTTGTATTCGAGGAGGATGGCGGGCGTATCGGCGTGTAAGTAATGGGCCTCCTGGCGGGCTATTTTGCCGGCTAGCTCTTGATTGTCACCTAGGTAAGCGCTCATATTCTCTGCAAAGTGGGCCTTGGGCATTTCGGTGTAAATGCCATTCCGCAGTAGGTACCAGTGGTTTTTGTCGGCTATGTTGATGCCCAGGATGGGCATGGCCACGCCCACCCCCAGCGGAATTGGAATTGGGATTGCGCGCGGCTCGGCATACACCGACAGAGCAACGGGACCTTCCAACACTTTCAGGGCCATCACGGTGACTTTGGTATCGGCCTGCTGTACCGTTTCGTAGCGCTTGCCGCGTACGCTCATGGCCTTCAGCTCTTTCATCTTGAGGGTATTACGGTGGCGCAACTCGCCGAAGGCCAGCGGCGGCAGAAAGAACTCAATATCCCGCTCGTAGCCCATGTACTTGGTGGGCAAGAAGGCCTTTAGCTCCGTGCCATCGGCCTTGGTGAGCGTGCCCAGGTAGAAGCGGTCCATGCGCCGGCCGTAGCTGTAGCGGTCGTGGCCCACCGTGTCGGCCTCGGCGGGGCCCGGCGCGGGTGCTTGTTGGGCTAGCCCAGGCAAAGGACCCAGGAGCAAGCTGGCTACTACAAATCGATAAAAAAGCATCATAGAAAAAGGGGAATAGTCAATGACAAGCAAGGTAGGCAAGCCAATCGCCGGGCGCTACTGCACCGGCAGCGTCAGGTGGGAGGCGTGGCCCGGCTCGTGGTACACCCGGATGGTCGCCTTCTTAAAGTCGCTGGCCTCGGCCGTGGAAATGTTGACGAACTGCTGCGGGTTGCGGTCCACGAGCGGAAACCAGGTGCTTTGCACTTGCACCAGCAGCCGGTGGCCCTTGCGGAAGGTGTGCAGCACGTCGTTCAGCTCGTATTTCACCTCGGTGGGTACGCCCGGCTGGAAGGCGGTAGGTTTGTCGAACCCCGTACGAAAGCGGCCCCGAAACACATCGGCCCGCACCAGCCGCTGCGTGCCCTCGGGCAGCACGTCGATGAGCTTCACCACGAAGTCGGCGTCGGTGCCCGAGGTGCTCACCCACAGGTCGACCCCCAGTGGGCCGGCCGCGGTGAGGTCCTGGGCCAGCGGTTTGGTCTGGAAGCTGAGCACATCGGGGCGCTTAGCGGCGAAGCGCTGGTCCTCAATCATATATTCATTGTCGCGGCTAGCCTTTACACCGTCGGTGTAGGGCACAGGATTGGCAGGGTCGCTGAGGTATTCGGTGAAGGTGGGTGGGGCAGGCGAGCCAGGTGGTTGTGTGCGGATTATTTTAAAGTCTGTCTGCTGCTGATGAGGGGCTAGCTGTCCTTTTTCTACTCCGTAGAGAACCCCATTGGGTTGTAGATAAAACGGCCGTGCCTCGGCCTTCGGCGGCCAGGCTGGGTAGGTTTTCCACTCATTCGTGCCCGTGTCAAACACTGTGGCCTCGGCCGCGTCAAACTGGCCTTTGTCTTTTAGATAGTAATTGAAAAACGGCGTTTCCAACTGCTGGCGGTAGTATTGGGCGGTATTTTGGCCGAAGCTGAGAGGGCCAAACTGGCTCCAGTCGGAGCGGCTCCAGGCGCCGTGGGTCCAGGGGCCCATCACGAGGTGGTTGGTAGCGCCGGGATTCTGCTTTTCGATGGCCTGGTAAGTGTGCAGCGCGCCAAACAGGTCTTCGGCATCGTACCAGCCGCCCACCACGAGCACGGCCGGCTTCACGCCCGTGAGGTGCGAGCGAATGTTGCGCGCCTGCCAGTAGGCATCGTAGGTGTCGTGGGCCAGGTACTCGTTCCAGATGCGCGCCCGCTGGTTGAAATACTGCGGCTGATTGGCATTTTTAAGCGGCCCCAGGTCCAGGAAAAACTGGTAGGCATCGCTGATTTTCAGCGGGAAAAGCTGCGCGTACTCGGCCAGCGGCTTGGGCCGGGGCACGTCGAAGTAGTTGGTAAAGTCAAAGTTATCAAGCAGGAAAAACGCCCCGTTGTGCCGGGCATCGTCGCCAATAAACTCATCGGTAACCGGCGCCTGCGGCGACACCGCCTTAAGGGCCGGATGCGCAAAAGGCAGGCTGGCGGTGGCATAAAAGCCTGGGTACGAGATGCCCATGATGCCCACGCGGCCGTTGTTGCCGGCCACGTTTTTGAGCAGCCACTCGATGGTGTCGTAGGTGTCGGTGCTTTCGTCGTGCGGGGTGTTTTTGCCCTTAGCGGCCTTGGCCGGGTGGCTGGCCAGGGCGGGCGTCATCTCCTCAAACTGGCCTTCCGAGAGGTAGCGGCCGCGCACGTCCTGGTACACAAAAATGTACTTTTCCTGGCTCAACTCGCGGCTGGGGCCGGGGCCGCGGGTGGGGTAGTTAGTGGCGCCGCGCGGGCCGGCCGAGTAGGGCGTGCGCTCCAGCAGGAAGGGGTAGGGGTGGGCCGGCCCCGCATCGAGCGGCACGTAGAGAATGGTGGCTAGCCGAGTGCCGTCGCGCATGGGCACCAACTGCTCGACCTTGCGGTAGTTCTGGCGCACGAAAGCCGAATCCTGGGCACGGGTGGCGGCGGTAGTTTGGGCCGCGGCGGGCCGGGCAGTGGCTAGGGCCAGCAGCGGCAGGCCGGCTAGAAGGTAGCGGAAGTAGGGCATGAGAAAGCAAAAAGGCGCTTGCAGGCAAGAAAGGTAGGCTAACCTGCGCATTATCGCCCAAATGGCCCAAACTACCCCGGCCCCTAGTAGTTTTAGCGGCGTAAACTCATTCCCTTTTCCACCCTTCTCGCATGACTTACCTGGCTAGCCCCACCCGCTACGACACGATGGAATACCGCCGCAGCGGCCGCAGTGGCCTCCAGTTGCCCGCCATTTCGGTGGGCCTGTGGCAAAACTTTGGCGAAGTAAATGCCCTAGCCAGCTGCCGCGACATCCTGCGCACGGCCTTCGACGCGGGCATCACGCACTTCGACCTGGCCAACAACTATGGGCCGCCCCCCGGCGCCGCCGAAGAAACGTTTGGCCGCTTGTATAAGTCTGATTTCAAGCCCTATCGCGACGAACTCATTATCTCGACCAAAGCCGGCTACGGCATGTGGCCCGGCCCCTACGGCGACGGCGGCTCGCGCAAGTACCTCGTGGCCAGCCTCGACCAGAGCCTGCGCCGCATGGGCCTCGACTACGTCGATATCTACTACCACCACCGCCCCGACCCCGCCACGCCGCTCGAAGAAAGCATGGCTGCCCTCGACCACCTCGTGCGCCAGGGCAAGGCCCTGTACGTGGGCCTGAGCAGCTACTCGCCCGACGAAACGCACCGCGCCTGCGCCATCCTGCGCGAGCTGGGGACGCCCTGCGTCATTCACCAGCCCAAGTACTCGCTGCTGGTGCGCGATGTCGAGGAAGGCCTGCTTGATACCCTGGCCGACGAGGGCGTGGGCTGCATCGCCTTCTCGTCGCTGGCCCAGGGCGTGCTGACGGACAAGTACTTGCAGGGCGTGCCGCCCGACTCGCGCGCCGCCCGCAACCTCGGCAACGGCGCCATCGACGAAAGCCAGCTCAACCCGACCAATATTGAGAAAGCGCGTCAGCTCAATGAGTTGGCGCAGCAGCGTGGCCAGTCGATGGCGCAGTTTGCCCTGGCCTGGGTGCTAAAAGACCCACGGATGACGTCCGTTATCATCGGCGCCAGTAAGCCCCAGCAGGTGCTGGACGCCGTGGGCTGCCTGAAAAACTACCAGTTCAGCGCCGAGGAGCTAGCGCAGATTGATGCCATTTTGGGCTAATGGGGAAAAGGAGGAGCGTGTGGAAATGTATAAATTTATTTTTTATGCTCTCCACATTTCTACACGCTCCTCATCTTCCGGCTTTTTTAATTCAACGGCATTGTGGCCAGCTTGCCCGTGGGCACGATGGCGGGCGAGCGGGGCAGTAGGCGCAGCGTGGTGTCGAGGCGCTGGGCGACGACGAGCTGGCGCATCTGGCGGCGCAGCGTGGCCTGGGCTTGGCGCTGCTCGTACTTCTGAAAGAGCTTGACGCGGTATTTGGTACGGGGCGCCTCGCGGCTCAGGCCCACGTAGCTGAGCTTGGAAGCGTGGGGGGTGGTGGCCTCGCCGGCCTGGATGCGGGCGATGCGCTTGCGGTTGCTGCCCAGCAGGGCGTGCAGCGGGTTCATGCCCACGTACAAGTTGGCGCGGCCGTCGAGGTCGTAGCGGCCGTTAATTTGCAGCTCGGTTAAGTTGCTGTCCAAGCGTAAGTTAGGAATAAGCAGCTCGCCCCGACTCAGCACAAACTCGGTGCTGACGGGCTCGAAATACAGGTGCTCGGTGCGCTTCTTGAAGAACTTGAACGCCTCTTGCAAGGCCTCCACGTTGATGAGTTCCAGGTTGCGAATATCGGCCTTGAGGTAGGCGTTGGTGTTGTCGAGGTTCGGAATAAATTTTTCGTCGAGGTCGGTGCGCAGGGCAGCGGCGCAGCGCAGGCTACCGGCAATGTTGTCGCTGGCCAAGGCGTTGATGCCCAGTGAGCTGGTCATGCCAAAAAGGGCGGGCAGGTGAATGTCTTCGAGCAGGGCCTGCACCTGCAAGGGGTGGTGCAGGCGCCCGGCATTGGTAATGAGCCGGCCCCGGAGCGTGATGCGCCCGCCGAGCGCGTTCACCGTGCAGTCGTCCAGGATAGCCTCGCCGGCCTGCAAGTGCGTCACGAGCTGAAACTGCGTGCCCTGCACGGCCCCGTAGCGCACGTTGTCGGCCTCTACGCGCAGCAGCGCCGTGAACATGCCGGTGGTGATAATGGAGTTCGCGGGCGCGCCCTTGCTCAGGCGCTTGGCGCGGCGCACGGCCCGCAGCGCCCGGCGGGCGGCCAGCGCCGCCGAGTCGGAGCGCGGTGGCGCCACGCTGGCCAGCAGCCGCAGCAGGTCGGGCACGTCGAGGGTGGGGTAGCGCAGGTAAAGGCTGGCATCGGCGCGGGCAATGCGCAGGCCCTCAATCTGGGCCGTGGCCGAACCGCTGGCCACGCCGCCCTGCGGCGCCACAAAATACACGTAGGGCAGGTGCAGGGTGGGCCCCTGCTTGTCGAAGCGCAGGCGCAGGTCGCGTAGCTTCTCGCCGTTGGGCAGCAGCAGCGAGTTGATTTCGTAGTTCAGCTTGCCATTGGCGGCCAGCAGCAGTTCGCGGATGGCCGGGCTATTGGGCGACTGACGCGAGCGCCGCGGCGGCCGCGACAGCCGCTCCAGCAAGGATTTATAGTTGAGGGTATCAAAATGAAAGTCAACATTGTAGGAAACCGGCACCACGCGGTTGGCCGGGTCGGTGGGCCACTGAGCCGTGCCGCGCACCGCCCCATCCCAGAGCTTACCCCGGATGCCGCTGAGCTGCACCCGCTCGCCATCGTGGCGAATGCGCACGGCCAGGTCGCGCAGCGTATCGGTGGCCAGGGCCAGCCGGCCGCAGCGCAGCGCCACGTCGAGGTGCATGCCGTCGGGGATAATGTGGCTGCCCAGCGTGGTGGCAATGCGCCGGCGCTGGGCCTGGCTGCGGGCCACGCGGCCCTGGCGCGCGCCCACTAGCGGGCCGGTGGCAGAGGGCCGCAGCAGCTGCCGCAGGCGCCCCAGGTCCAGTTCGTCCACCTCAAAACTGCCCTTGATGTCGGTGCTCGGGTGCTGATTAGTGAAGTAATCGAGCAAATAGGTGGTAGTGGCCGAGGCCTTGAAGCGCATGCCCGCCAGCACACCCGAGGCGTTGGATAGCTGCCAGAGGCTGTCGTTGAGGCCGATGCGTACGTTGAGGTTGCGCAAATCGCCCTGATGGCCGGCCAGGGCAAAGGCCGCGTCGCGCAAAGTGGCGGTGCCCTGGATGGCCAGGTTCTTGCGAAATACCCCGCGCTGCCGCCGCTGGCCCATAGCAGGCAGCAGCCCATGCAGCCGCACGTCGAGGTCGGCAATGCCGCGGCGCGCGTACCAGTGCGCCGGCGAAAGCAGGGCCATGAGTGCCGGCAGCTCGGTGCGGCCGTGCAGGCGCCCGCTCACGTAGGGCCGCCGAAAATCACGCAGCACAAAGGCCATGTCGAGCTGCCCGGCCGGCGAATAGATGCGGCACTGGCTCAGGTTCAGCGACATCGTTTGGGGGGCGTGGGCGGGGCCGTTGTCGTAGGTGCCCTGCAAGTCCCAGCGGTCGATGCGCCGCGCCGAGTCGGGCCACTGAATGCGGGCGTTGCGCAGCCCGAAGTTGAGCACGATGCGCGGGCGCACCTTGGGCCCGCTCAGGCCCGACATCCGGTACTCGATGTGCGCCTTGCTGGGGCTGTCGGCGCCGCGCAAGATGGTGCGCAGCGAGGGCGGCAGGGCCGTGTTGAGTACTGCCAGCAGCGGCTGGCTGCCCGCAAAGCGCAGGTTGAGCACGGTGCCGCGCGGCGGCCCGGTGCCGGCTGCCACATCGGCTGCGTGGGTGCCGCTGATGCGGATGGTATCGCTGTTGAGCGTAGCGCGGGTGTCAAAAAACTCGCCCTGCCGGTCGGCAAACGTGTAGCGGTAGTGCAGCCAGGCTTGCACGGGCTCGTTGGTGAGCAAGTCGCCGCTGCGGTTGCGCAGGTGGTCGAGGCGCCCCGCAAAGCGGCCGCGCACCGCCAGCACCCCCCGACGCAGGCTGGCCGACAGCCGGGCCTGAAACACGCGCCCGCGCAAGGCGCTGTGCGTAAAATCGTTGCGGGTGAAAATTCCGAAATTATAAATGATAATGGAGTCGAGCGCCAGGTCGATTTTGGGCACCGCGCCGGCCTTGGCGCTCTTCTTGCCCCGCAGGCCCCAGGTGCGGCCCAGCGAATCGACGCGCTGGCCGATGGCCACGTCGCGCAGGGTAAGGCGCGTTACTTCCACGCGGCGGTGCAGCAGCTCGCGCAGATTCAGGCGCAGGTCGGCGCGGCCCAGGCGCAGCACCGGCAGTGTGCGGTGGTGCGCGCTGTCGCGCAGGGTAAGGTGGGTGAGCGAAGCTGTGACGTGCGGAAAGTCCTGCCACACCGAAAACTCTACGTCAAACGGGTCGAGCACCAGCTCCGAGTTGCCAGTGAGCTTTTCGCGCACCAGGTGTTTCACGTAGGGCTTGGCGTAGCGGGTCGTGAGCAGCCAGCCTGCCAGCCCGAGCGCCAGCAGCAGAAGTAAAAAACCAACACCCAGCACGCGCCAGAGGGGAAACGACTTCATACGGCAAGCTACGCTACCCAACCTAAATACCGCCAGCAATGCATGTTGTTGGTTGGGCGCGCTGGCTTATACGTAAGCCCGACCGTTTTGACCGGGTAGCGAACTGGCCTGGCCGTCGGCCCCGCCCCGGGCCCGGCCGTTGCCCCGCCGAAATAGCCGGCTCAAACCCATCTTTGCAACTGAAATTGCCTGCCCCGCCCCGCTTTTTTGCTGCTCTTATGAATCGTCGCGCCTCCATCACCGACCTGGCGAAAGCCCTGGGCCTGTCAGCTTCGACCATCTCGCGCGCCCTGGCCGACCACCACGACGTGAGCGAGGCCACCAAAGCCCGCGTGCGCCAGCTGGCCAAGGAGCTGCACTACCAGCCCAACCCGCTGGCCGCCGGCCTGCGCCGGGGCCGCAGCAACACGCTCGGGGTTATCGTGCCGCACATCACGGGCTATTTCTTTCCCGAAGTCATCCACGGCATCTCCAGCGAGGCCAGCGCGGCGGGCTTCAACGTGATGATATGCCAATCGAACGAAGATGCGCAGCAGGAGCGCCAGATTATTGAGCTACTGATGGGCGCGCAGGTGGCTGGCATCCTGCTCTCGCTCTCTGATACCACCACTGATTTTGAGCACTTTGAGGCCGTGCGCCAGCAGGGCGTGCCGCTTGTGTTCTTCGACCGCCTGGTGCAGGGCTTCAAAGGGCCCAACGTGACGTCGGTGACGCTCAACGACTACCTCGGCGCTTACCAGGTGGTCGAACACCTCATTGCCCAGGGCTGCCGCCGCATTGCGCACTTCACCGGCCCGCTGCACGTCAACATCCACCAAAACCGCCACCAGGGCTACCTCGACGCGCTGGCCGCCCACGGCCTCGCGCCCGACCCGCGCCTCACCGCCTTCTGCGAACTGAGCCAGCAGGGCGGGGCCGCCGCCATGCGCGGCCTCATGCGTCTCTCGGCTACGCGCCGCCCCGATGGCGTGTTCAGCTCCAACGACTTAGCGGCCGTGGGGGGCTTGCAGGTCGCCAAAAAGCTCGGCTTCCGGGTGCCCGAGGACGTGGCCATTGCCGGCTTCAGCAACGAGGTGTTTACCCAGCTCACCGAGCCAGCCCTCACCAGCGTCGACCAGCGCTGCGAGCAAATGGGCCGCACCGCCGTGCAGCAACTGCAAAAAATGCTGCCCAGCCCCGGCCACTCGCCCGCCACGCCGCGCGGCATCGTGCTCAAGCCCAAGCTGGTGGTGCGCGACTCGTCGCAGCGCTAGGGCCCTAGCCCAGCATCTTGGCGAAGTTGACCTTGATTTTCAGCTGAAAATCGGCGATTACCTTGAAAATCTCCTTCAGCGTCACGCGCTCTACCTTGGTCAGCTTCTTGGGGTCGAGGTAGTTATCGGGCGGCAGCTTGTCGTGCATCATCTGGGCGGCCTGCTTCTTGAGGCGCATGCCCATGAGGTAGTAGTACGATTGCAGCAGCTCCTGGTATTCCTTCTCGGTGAAGACCCCTAGCTGCTGCAAAGCGGCCAGCCGCTGGCCAGTGTTGGTGGCGAAAACGCGGTTTTTGAGGGCGAAAACCCGCACCGCGTCCACGATGGGCGACATGATTTTTTTGAGGTTGACCACCTGCTGGTCGCCCACCGCGAAAGTGCGGATGTTGTTGAAAAACGTGAGCGGCGGCTCGTACTGCAAGGCATTGGTGGCCATGTAGTGCAGGAAGCGGTCGAGCGGCTTTTGCAGCTCGGCGTCCAGAAAGTCGCGCAGCTCGTCCAGAATACCGGCCTCGCCGTACAAAAACCGGATGTCGAAAAACGCCGCGAAGCGCATCACGTTCTCGGGGTTCGACTCGTGCAGCCACTCCTGGTAGTTGCGCTTCCAGTGCGAGAGCGAGTGCGTCCACTTCGGGTTTTTGGCCATAAAGCCGCCGTCGCAAAAGCTAAAGCCAATCTCGTTGAGCCGGTCGCTTACCTCGGTGGCAAAGCGCAGGAAGTAGTCGCGCACCAGCTCGCGCTGCTCGTTGGCCTTGTCCTCGTAAATAATGGCGTTGTCCTGGTCGGTGAGCAGCGTCTGCTCCTGCCGGCCTTCCGACCCGAGCACGATAAACACGAACTTGGCCGGCGGCGGGCCCAACTCGCGGATAACGTCCTCGATGACTTTGAGCGCAATGGTATCGGCCACGGTCGTGATGACCTGGTTTACGATTTCGGGCTTCACGCCGCGGTCGAGCAGCTGAAACACGATATCGGGCACCTTCTGCCAGTTGCGCCGCAGCTCGCGCAAGGACACGGCCTGCTTCACGCCCTGAATGAACAGGAAGGGCGACTGCGCCTGCTCGGCCAGCAGCTTGTTACGCGAGATAAAGCCCAGGTACTCGCCGCTAGGCCCTTCGATGAGCAGGTAGCGCGTCTTGGTCCGGAACATCAGCAGCAGCGCCTCATACACAAAGGCCTGGCTGCTCACGGCGCGCGTCGGCGCATCGAGGTAGGTGCTGATGGGCAACCGGGCGTCGCCGAGGCCCGCCACCACCTTGTCGCGCAGGGTAATGTCGGTGACGTAGCCCACGATGGTCTGGCCGTCATCGCCCAGCACGAAGTAGCAGCTGCTGCGCGCCTTGGCCATGCGCCGGGCTACCTCGTGGGTGGGGGTGTGGCCGGGGCAGGCCAGCACCGGGCGCAGCTCCACGGCGGCCATGCGGCGCGAGTAGAGCTCGTCGGCGGCAATAAAATTCTGGGGCGCCTGCGGGCCCGGGTGCACCAGCTGGGCATATTCCTCATCGAGCATGAGGTGGCCGTAGCGGGTAGTAAAATGCTGAAAGAAAGACTCGTAGCCCAGGCACAGGCTGCGGAAATCGTTGCGGTGCAAGAAGTAGACCCGCGTGCCGGCCCGCGCCTGCACCGTGCGCAGCGAGCGCTTCTTATTGAGTAGCACCGACACGCCGCCGTAGCAGGTGCCCGGCCCATACACTTCGGGCAGCCGCCGCGCCTGCTGAGCATCGAAGAAAAAAGTATCGTAGCCGCCCTCAATTATCAAATCGACGCCCCGTAGCTTGGTTTCGCCCTGGTGGTAAATAACGGCCTGGCGCGGGTGCGTCACCTCTTGCAGCAGGGCCGCCACTTCCTCCAGCACCTCCGGCGGCAGCAGGTTAAAGGGCTCAACGGTGCGGAGGAAGGCGAGGCGGGAGGTCATTTCAGGTAGCAAGTATCAGTCAACAGTTAGCAATGCGCAGCTAACTCAGCTAGGTGCGTTGGCCGACATGATTTGCTCAATGATAACTGATAATTGCGAACTGATAGCTGAATTAAATCATCCCTAGCCAGTATTTCCAAAAGGGCCGGCGGGCGGCGGCCAGTGCCGCCAGGGTGGGCGGCGGGGCCAGTGGGCGCTGGCTGGCCAGGGCCTCGGCGTCGATGTCGCCGGTGCGGCGCAGCTCAAAAAAACACTGCGCCGTGGCTTCGGCATCGGCCAGGGCATCGTGCTGCTTCAGCATGGGCCGCCCAAACTGGCGCTGGTAGAGCTCGGCCAGGCGCAGGTACTGCTGGCGCATGGGCTGCCAGAAGCGCTCGGTGAGGCGCATGGTGCAAAAGGTGCGCAGCCCTAGCAACGCGTTGGGCAGGCCCGCGCGGTGAAAGCTGACGCCTACCATGTGGTAGTCGAGCTCGATGAAGTGCCCCACTACCAAGGGTTTATAGCGCAGCAGGTCGTCGTGCAGGCGTTGCATTACGGGGCGGCGGGCCTCGCCGTGCTCGTGCAGGTAAGCCAGGGTGAGGCCATGCACCTGCATCGAGGCGGGCGTGAGGTCGTAGTCGCTGGGCCGGATGTAGTGGTTTTCGGTTTTCACCAGCTCGCCGGCGGCCGTGTAGACGAGCCACGCTACCTGCGCCACGTGCGGCCAGGCACCCGGCTCGGCGTAGGGCCGGCGCCAGTCGGTAGGCAGGCCCGACGTCTCGGTATCAACAAAAAGCAGGTACTCGGGCACGGCGTAAAAGTAAGGGGCAGCCGGCACTCAACAGTGAGCAGTTACTTACTGTTCCTGTCGGTGGCCGGGTGCCCCTCGCTAAAACACAACTGGCTAGTGGTTTATGGGCGCTTCAATTAGTAGGAAGCGGGTGCCCGCCGCGCACTCGATGCGAATGTGGTCGGTGTCCCAGATGCCCAGGCTTTCGCGCTCGGCCACCGGCTGGCCGGCTACCGACACGCTGCCCGTGATGACGAACAGAAATAGCAGCTTGTTGAGCGGTTTGAACTGATAATCAACCGTCTGTGCCTCGGTGTAATATCCTAGCGAGAGCTTGGCGTTCTGGTTTATCCAGCAGTGCGCCTGGCCCTCCTCGTTGCTGACGATGGTGGTAAGCTGGTTTTCGCGCTTGGCCTCCGGGAAGCTGCGGCGCTGGTAGCGCGGGCCCACGTTCTGAAGCTTGGGCTCAATCCAGATTTGCAGGAAGTTAACCGTGTCCTCGCCCACGTTGTGCTCCTCGTGGCGTAGGCCGCTGCCGGCGCTCATTATCTGCACCCAGTCTTGGTGCACTACCTCGGTGTAGCCCAGCGTATCCTTGTGGTTCATGCTGCCGGCCAACATCACCGAAATAATCTCCATGTTGGCGTGGCCGTGAATGCCGAAGCCGCCGCCTTTGTGCACAAAGTCGTCGTTGAACACGCGCAGCAGCCCGAAGCCACTGCGCTCGGGGTCGGGGTAGGGGCCGAAGCTGAGCGAAAAATGGCTTTGCAGCCAGCCAATGTCTTTAAGGCCACGGTCGGTGGCGCGGGTGAGGCGGGTTTTCATGGGAAGCGGGTGGTTGAGTAAGGGCTAGGCAGCCGGATTAAAACTGCATGGGGACTTCCATCAGCAGCAGCTCGGCGGCGCTATCGGCCTTTATGGCAAGCTTATCCAGCTCCCACAACCCGAAGCCGTCGCGGCGGTGCAGCACCTGGCCGTTGATGGTAACGTCGCCTTCGAGCACGAAGGCATACACGCCGTTGCCGGCCTTTTTGAGCTGATACTCGGTGGTAAAGCCCGGGTCAAACTGGCCGAGGTGAAACCACGCGTCCTGGTTTATCCACACGTTGCCTTCGGCGGCGCTCGGCGACACAACTTGCAGCAGGCGGTTGTGGCGCTCGGCTGGCGGAAAGCTCTGCTGGGCGTAGCGTGGGGCCGCCCCGCGCTTGTTCGGAAAAACCCAGATTTGCAAGAACTTAACGGGCGCGGCGGCGCTATGGTTCTTCTCGCTGTGGGCCACCCCGGTACCGGCGCTCATTACCTGCACGTCGTGCTGGCGAATCACGGCCTTGTTGCCCAACGAGTCCTGGTGCTCCAGGTCGCCGGAGAGGGGAATGCTGATAATCTCCATGTTATCGTGCGGGTGGCGGCCAAAGCCCATGCCGCCCGCTACGGTATCATCATTGAGTACGCGCAGCGCGCCAAAGTGCATCCGGCTGGGGTTTTGGTAGCCCGCAAAGCTGAACGTATGGTAAGAATCGAGCCAGCCGTGGTTGGCGTGGCCCCGGCTACCGGCCGGGTGCAAAATAGATTGTGCCATCAGAAAAAAGCAGTCGGAGTAAGGTGTCAGGGGATAGACAATTGATGTAGGTACATTGTTTCTATTGGTCAATAAAAATTTTGGCTGGCCCGCGCTAGGGTAGGTGCCGGAATGCCCACCACCGCCCGCCCGGCCGCGCGGGCCGCCAGCGGGGCCGTTGCGTGGGTGGCGAGCTATAAATTGAAAGGGTAGCGGAAGTAGTGGGCGGTTGGCACCTCCTGGTCGGTAAGCACGGCCACGGCGCCCTGGTAGCCCACCCCCACGGCAAAGCTTTGCAACCGTGCCCCGGCCGGCGCCACGAGTTGCGGGCACCCGTCTGCCCCCGGCTCCAGCACCGAAAATTCTGCGAACGGTACTGCCAAGCCCATACCCAGAGCTTTGGCGTAAGCTTCCTTGCGCGTCCAGATGGTGTGAAAAAAAGGCCAGTAAGCAGCCTCCGGAGCACTACATAGCCCCAGCCGCTCAGGCTCCGAAAACAGTTCGGTTACCAGGGCCGCCGCATCGGGTAGCAGGCGCAGCTGCTCGACATCGGCTCCCACCGGACCAATGTCGGAAACGACGAGCACTGCCCGCTCGCCGCGGTACGAAAGGTTGAAGTGCAGGTCGGAGCCTAGCAGCAATGGCTTGCCCTGGCTGGCCGTAGCAAAAGCTAAGTTGCCGGGCGGCAAGTCGGTATAAAGTGCCAGCACGGCCCGCAGAAAGGCGTGGGCCCGGCCATAGGTCTGGCGCAGCTCGGGCGTGCGCAAGCGGGCTCGCCGGGCCAGCTCGGCGGGGCGCAGGCTGGCCTCGGCCACCTGCCAGGTGCTAGATGGACCCGCGAGGTCGGCTTGCCAGATATGCAGAAAGGAGCGCATACAACCACAACGTAACGGCGGGTCTGCCCGGCTCACTCATCGGCCAAAATGTTGGGACTATTACTACGCACCCGAAACAAACGCGCTCGGAATGCCCTGCCAGCGGGTGTTGGCGGGTAGCTGCTCCCCCTTCATCAGCAGCGATAGGCTTTTGAGGGTGGCGCCGGGGCCGATAACGGAGTCGTAAAGCACTACGCAGGAGGTGCCCACAGTGGCGTAGCGACCAATGCGCAGGTTGGACATTTTCATGACCCGGTCCTCAAAGAGGTGGGTTTGAATGGTAGCGCCATTGTTGAGCACCGCGTGGTCGGCTACCCAGGCCAGGTCAAATTCGGTGATTTCGGTGGTGTCCATGTACACCGAATGGCCGAAGTGGCTGCCCATGAGCTGAAAAAACCAGGTGGCGAACGGCGTACCCAGCAGTGCCGCTTCCCAGAAGGGATACACGTAGCTTTCACACAAGGAGTTAACGAGCTCGTTGCGCCACACGAAAGACGACCACAGCGGCTTCTCCGAAGGCCGGTAGCGACCGATGAGCACCCACTTGAGTAAGGCCGTGAGCAGAGAAAAACCGAAAATCAGCCCCACAAAGGCGCCCGTGCCCGCCACCACGCTACTCCAGAAGGGGTAGTGCAGCAGGTGCCAGTGCGAGTAGTGGTAGAGTACGGCCAGCGTGATGAACGAGAACGTGATGGGCAGCACAATTTTGACTAATTCGATGAGGCGGCGCGCCCACACCAGCCGGGCCGGCGGGTTGAAGGTAAGCTCGGGCGCAAAGGAGGTAGATACCGGCCGGTTGGGCAATAAAAAGGCCGGCGAGCCTACCCAGGAGGTACCATCGGGCGGCGTATCGGCGGGGGAGGAGGACAGGGCGCCAATCAAATTGTTGGCCCCGAGCACGGTGCCGCCGGCCAGTACGGCGCCATTGCCCACGAAAGTGCGCGGCCCCACCACCGTGGGCAGCACCGACACCAGCCCGTGCTGCACGCGCGGCGCGCCCACGCTCACCGAGTCGGCCAGAAACGAGCCGGGGCCCACCGTGAGGTGCTCAGCCGAAATGTGGTTGAGGGTCGATACCTCGGCCCGGTGGCCGATTTTGGCCCCCAGCAGCCGCAGCCAGAACGGGGTGTAGATGGTGGCGTAGAGCGACTTGAGCAGCGCCAGGCTCTGGGCCAGCACGGCATCGGCCACCCAGTGGCGCACGTAAGCCAGGCTATAGAGTGGCAGCGTACCATCGGCCTGGCGGCCAGCCACGAGGCGCTTGGTGCCGGCCAGTGCGGCCATCAGCAGTAATACGTAGAGGGCCGACAGCGGGAATAGCGAGAGCAGCGAAGGCTCGGCGCCGAAGCGCTGCACGCTCTCATACAGCAGGGCCAGAATGGGTAGCAGGGCCACCGTAGGCACCAGCAGCATAAGCGCGATGGCGCCGAGCTGAGCCAGCAGGTAGTCGGCGCCGGGGCTGGCCGCCGGGCGCAGCGGCGTCACGGGCACTTCGCGCACGCGGCGGGCCGGCGAGCCCAGCCAGCCTTCCTGGGCGGGCACGTGGCGGCCGGCGGGCAGCACCGATAGGTCGTCGAGCTCGGCCCCGTCGCCCAGGCTGGTGCCGCCTTCCAAGATGGCGCGCAGGCCTACGTAGGCATCGCGGCCCACGGTGGTGGGGCCGATGATGAGGCGGTCGCGCTCCACGCGGTAGCCGAGCAGGGCGGCCTCGCGGGCCAGGCTGGCGCCATCGCCGATGGTGAGCAGGTCGAAGCACAGCACGCGGGTGGTGCCCAGGTACACGTTCTTACCGATTTTGGCCCCTAGCAGGCGGTAGAAGATGGCCAGGAAGGGCGTGGCCGACAGCAGGGCGACCGGCGCGGCCTCCACCAGCTTTTTCACCACCCAGAAGCGGTAGTAGTAAAAGCCCCACAGCGGATACTCGCCAGCCCGGAAGCGGCCGATAACCAGCCATTTCACCGCTACTACCAGCAAGCAGGCCAGCGGCACGTAGCCCAGCACCGAGGCCGCGCCCGCCAGCACCAGCGCCGGGTACGACCACTCGGCAAACACCGGCCGGAAGTGCAGCGATACGTTCAGGAAAAACACCGGTACGGCGTAAAAAAACGCAATTGATACGAGCTGCAAAATGGCCGTGATGAGCCGCGTGAGGGTGCTGGCGCGCAGCAGGGGGCTGGCCAGCGCGGGGTCGGGCGTGGGGCTGGCCGGCGCGCTGGCTGCCTCGGCCGCCACGGCGGCGGCCAGCGCCTCGATGGTGCGCTGGGTGTACATCTCCTTCACCGAAAGGCTCTGAAAATCGGACTGTTGGCGCAGCTCGGAGATGATGAGCGAGGCCAGCAGCGAGTTGCCGCCGAGGTCGAAAAAGTCGTCGGTTACGCTGATGTCGTTCGTATCGAAGCGCTTTTGCCAGGCGGCGTAGATGGCGGCTTCGAGCGGGGTGCGGGGCAGGGTAAGCTCGCGGGCGGGCGGCTGGTCGCCGCTAACGGGGTAGGGCAGGGCCTTGCGGTCGACCTTGCCGCTGGTGAGTAAGGGGAAGGCGGTGAGTGGCACCAACGCGGCGGGCAGCATATAGGGGGCCAGCCGCTCGCGCAGGTAGGCGCGCACGGCGCGCTCGTCGAGCAGGTGGTTAGGGTCGAGAATGAGGTAGGCGATGAGCTTTTTTACGCCGTCTTCGCCTTCCTTGAGCGCCACGGCGGCGTTGCGGATGCCGGGCCACTGCAAGAGTAAACTTTCGATTTCGGCCAGCTCGACCCGGAAGCCGCGGATTTTTACTTGCGTATCAATGCGGCCCAGAAAATCGATATTGCCCTCGGCCTCGAAGCGAGCCAAGTCGCCGGTGCGGTAGAGGCGGCCGGCAAAACCGTTAGGTAATTCGCTGATGGTATTGAATTTGGCAGCGCTGAGCTCGGGGCGGTTGAGGTAACCGGCAGCCAGCGCCGGCCCCCCAATGCACAGCTCGCCGGCCTGCCCCAGCGGCACGAGCTGGCCGAGCTGGTCGAGCAGCAGCGTTTCGTAGCCCGCCAGCGGCCGGCCGATGGTGAGGCGCTGGCCGGGCACGAAGTCGGCGGCGGTGGCCACTACCGTGGCCTCGGTAGGGCCGTAGGTGTTCACTACCCGGCACTGCCGGCTGGCCCACTTCGTGAGTAATTCGGGCGGGCACACTTCGCCGCCCAGAATGAGCAACCGCAGCGTAGGAATGACGGCCGGCAGCAGCGACAGCAGCGTGGGCACCGTCGAAAACACCGTGACCTGCTGCTCAGCCAGAAAGCCGGGTAGCGCGTCGGGCGCCTTCATGGTTTCTTCGGGCACGGGCACGAGGGTGCCACCGGCGCCCCAGGCCAGCCAGAGCTCCTCGAGCGAGGCATCGAAGGCCACCGAGAAGCCCTGCACCACGCGGTCTTGCGGCGTGGGCTGAAACAGTACCTGCTCGGCCCGTACCAGGTGGCAGATGCTACGGTGCGGAATAAGCACGCCCTTGGGCAGCCCCGTGGTGCCCGAGGTATAAATGACGTAGGCGATGGAATCGGGCCCACCGGCCACTGGTTCCAGAAAGGAGGGCACGGCCGGCGCGGGCTGGCTAAGGTCAAGCAGGAGCCCGTCCCAGCCAGTGAAGCCCTCGGGCAGCGGCCGGTTGTGCAGCAGCGCCCGCGCCCCACAGTCGCTGAGGATAAACGTGACGCGGTCGGCCGGAAACGATAAGTCGAGCGGCACATAGGCCGCGCCGGCCTTGAGCACGGCCAGCATCCCCACGTACAGCTCCACCGATTTGGCCATGAGCAGGCCCACGAAGTCGCCGGCCCGCACCCCCTGGCGCTGCAAGCGGGCGGCCAGCTGGTCGGCCTCGTTATGGAGCTGCTGGTAGGTGCGCGTTTCGCTCAGCCAACTTAGGGCCAAGTTGTTGGGGTAGAGACGCGCGGTTTCCTCAAACAAATGGTGCAGCTGCTGCGGGCCGCCCTCGGCCACGTGCTGCGGCACCGTGCGGAATTGGCGAAGCAGGGCCACTTCTTCCTCGGCCAGAAAGAACACGTAGCCCACCGGCGTGTGCGGGGCCGTGGCCAACTGCTCGAATACCCGCTGCACGTGGGCCGGCAGGTAGGTGGCGCCCCAGGGCCCGGGCACCCCCAGCGTGCAGGCAAAGCTGACGGCCACCTGGTGGTCGGCGGCAAAATCCAGGGTCACGCACCACTCGTGGTCGGGCGCCTGGGCCTCGGGCGCCGGGAAGGAAATGCGGCAGCGCGTGATGGCTGCCCCCAGCTGCGCCGCTACGCCGGCCAGGCCCATGACCAACTGACCAGCTGCCTCGGCGGCTACCTCGGCCAGGGGGGCCGCGTCGCTGAGATTGAGCAGGGCCGTGGCGGGCGGAAACGCAGCCACGTCGTTTTCGACCCGCAGCGTGGCTTGCAGCTGGGTGGGGCTGCGCTCGGCCGGCTGGCGGTAGTACACCACTGCGAAGGCAGCCAGGTAGCCGGCAATCAGGGTTTCTTTTTGCTGAAAGGCGAGCTGAAAATCAGCTGACTTTGAAGAGTCTTCGGGCCCTAGGGGCGGGGCGAGGTCGGTGGTCGGGGTCATGCAAGAGTAGAAGACAGTGCGGCGTGGGCCGGCGGCCGGCGGGTTGGCCGGGCCTCAAATAGCACAGTGGGCGGTGAGCCGGGCATGATTTTTTGCCTAAGAAAGAACGTTGCCCGCAGCAATTACGCCGAATGGCCGCCGCAGGATGCTGCGCGCAGTGGCCCGCTGGTAGCTCAGAGGCCAGCCCCGCCCCAGGGTTTAAGCCCCCACCGCTGTCGGCAGACCTATTGGTAAGAGGATGAGCACTACTAAAAAGAAAACGGCCCCGCTTAGGCGGGGCCGTTTTTAGCTGAGCCGGGGCCGCAGCCGGGCGATTATTTATACTGATAGTAGCGCACGTAGTCGACCTGCATTTGCTGCGGGAAGGTGGTCGAGCTGTTGATGGTGGCCGGGCTGGGGTTGCCCACGAAGTTGCCACCCACGGCCACGTTCAGCACCACAAAAAAGTTGTTGTTGAACGGATAGGGGTTCGAGCCGGTGTTGGCGGTCGAAAACGTGTAGTACAGCTTGCCGTCGAGGTAAAAGCGAATCTGGTCTTTGCTGCGTACCGATGAGTAGGTGTGAAAATCATTGGCAAAGCTGCTGCCGTCGGGCAGCTTCACCGACGGAGTGCCGGCGTACTGGTGGTTGCCGGCCCCATCGGCAAAGTGCATGGTCGAAAGAATTTCGAGCGGGTTCTCGCCGCGCAGCTCCATCATGTCGATTTCGCCGCACTTGGGCCAGTTGTTCTGGTCGATGTCGCTGCCCAGCATCCAGATGGCGGGCCAAATGCCCACGCCCTGCGGCACCTTGGCCCGCACGTCGATGCGGCCAAACATGAAGTCCTTCTTACCCTTGGTGCGGATGCGGCCCGAGGTGTAGGCCGGGCTCCCGCTGGGCTCCTTCACGGCCTGAATAACGAGGTTGCCGCCGTTGCGAAACACGTTGTTGGTCGAGGTGGTGTAGGTTTCCAACTCCTGGTTGCCCCAGCCGCCGGCGCCGGTGTCGTAGGTCCACTTGCTGGCATCGGGGGCGCCCCCGCCGTCAAACTCGTCGCTCCACACCAGTTCGGAGTAGTCGGCGTAGTCCTTGGCGTCGGCGTTCGTCACGGTGGGCTGCACCACGGGCGGCGGCAGGTCGGGCTTCTTGTTTTCGGTGCAGGCAGGGCCTAGCAAGAAGGCCAGCGAGAGGCACGCGCCGGCCCGGCGTAGCGTGGAAGGGTGGGGTAACACTAGCATAGGAGAGAAGAAAAAGGGCCCGGTGAACAACTCACCGGGCCCCGGGTAACGCGGTTGGCTTAAAATGAATTCTATTTAGCTACCAGCTTCATCGTGAATACGGTGCCGCTGCTTTTGCCAGCGCGCAGCAGCATCGTTTTGTCGGTGATGGCCAGGATGCGGTACGTCAGGTCGGGCGCGTCAGTAACCCCGATGAACGTGCCCGGCGTGCTGAGCACAAACTGCGCGAGGCCCGCCCCATCGGCCGCCGTGAGGGTAAAGGGCGTGGAGCCCGAGCGCGGGGCCTGGCAGGAGCCGGGGCTGCCGGCTACGAAGGTTTCGGCCTTGGCGTCGTAGGTGTACACGTTGGCGGCCGAGAACGTGAACTCATCGTCGGCCTGGCAGGCGGGCAATTGGCCCGCAGCCGGGTTGCCGGCGTAGTACTGGCCGGGGTTGCTCTCGGTGCCCACCAGGATGGGCGCGGCCGAAGCCTGGTCCAGCATCCAGGTTTTCTGGGTGCCGGCGGTCAGCAGCTGCTTCACGCGGGTTACGGCGTCGAAGGGCACCAGGGTCACTTCGGTTTTGGTGCCGTCGGCCAGGGTGCCGCGCAGGCGCAGCGTAGTGCTGCTGGCCTCGATGATGTCGTAGGTCTGGTTAGTAACAGTCACCGGCTCGCCGATAAAGCTGCCGGTCGTGCCCAGCACAATCTGGCCCAGCCCGCTGGCCCCACCGGTGGGCTTGAACACGAACGAACTGCTGCCCGGCAGCGACGCCCCGCAGGTGCCGTTGGCAAAGGTATTGCCGTTGGCCTCGTAGGTGTAGCTGGCCGAGGTGCCGCTGAACGTGAACTGGTCATCGGCCTGGCACGAAGTCAGTGAGTTGGCGGCCGACGAGGAAATGACGTTGTTGTTGGCGTCGAGGCGTTTCACGGCGCCCGCGGCGTTGGAGTACGTGAAGACCCGGGCGCCGGGCACGTTGTTCTGGCAGTTTAGCAGGGCCGAGAAGCTGGCGTTGCCGCACAGCGACGGGATGACCACCGTAGTCTGGGGCGAGGTGCCCGTGCCGCCCCGGCCCGACTCGGTGAGGCGCACCTGGTACGAGCCGGCCTGGGTGTAGGTGTGGGTCACGGTTTTGCCCGTGCCGGTGGTGCCGTCGCCGAACTCCCACTGGTTGATAAAGCCATCGGTGCTGTTGTCGGTGAACGTAACCGTAACGGGGTACTGCGACGAGTTGACGGTGCTTGTGAAGCTAGCCGCCGGCACCGGGCCCGAGAGGCTACCCTTGTCATTTTTGCTGCAACCAGCGAGCAGCAGGGGGCCGGCTAGCAGTGCCCAAGCCCCCTTATTCCAAGTTTTTTTCATGATAAAACTAGGCTATTAATGTCAGTAAGGGCTTAGTAGCCGGGGTTTTGAACAAGCTTGGGGTTGGCGTCGAGCTCCGACTGCGGAATGGGCAGCACGTAGTTCTTTTCGGTTGGCACGCCGCGCTTCACGCCCAGCGTGGCCAGGTAGGCCGACTGGGCCGTCATCACCGGGATGAGGCCGTAGTTGGTGCCCTTCATGCGCTTGAGGTCAAACCAGCGGTCAAACTCGAAGGCCAGCTCGTACTTACGCTCCCGCATAATAGCGCCTTGGAAGTCGGAGGTGTTCGAGGCGTTCAGGTCATACGCCGCCGAAGGCTGCGTGTAATCGGCCACCCCGAAGGCACGGCGGCGCACCTTGTTCAGGGCCTCGAATCCATCGGCGGTGGCGCCTTTGCCCTCGGCCACAATCAGGTACATCTCGGCCAGGCGCAGCACTGGCACGTTCTGGGGCGAGTCCCAGATGTTGGTGTTCACCATGCCTACAAACCACTTTTTGCAGTCGAAGCCGAAGGGCGAGCCGGGTAGGTTAGCGGGCTGAATGCTGCCGTTGGGCGACACGTCGCCGGGTACCCACACGGTCACGGCCTTGCGAGTATCGCCGGCCGCGTAGCCCGCCACGAAGTCGGGCTCGGGCACGTTGAAGCCGTAGCCGTCGCCGGCCGGCACGAGGCCGCCGCGGCGGGGCGCGAAGAACTGGTTCATCGACGAGCCCACGTTGTTGCGGTCGTACTGGTTGCGGCCGTTGGTGAACTGCACCTCGAAGAGCGATTCCTTGGCGTTGTTGTTCTCGTTGGCTACCACGAAGTTGTCGCCGTACTTGGCCCACATCGTCTTGCCCGAGTTGTCGATAACGGCCTGGGCCTGCGTCACGGCGTTGGCCTTATCGCCCATCGTCAGGTACACCTTGGCCAGCAGGCCCTGGGCGGCCCACTTGGTGGCGCGGCCCAGGTCGGCGCCGCTATACGAGGCCGGCAGGTTGCCAATGGCGGCCGTCAGGTCGCTCACAATCACCTTGTACACGTCGGCCTGCGGCGTGCGGGCAATGTTCACCTGGTCGAGGCCCACCGGCGGGGTCGTGTACAGGGGCACATCGCCGTAGGCGCGTACCAAATCGAAGTACATTTTGGCCCGGATAAACTGGGCCTCACCCAAGCAGCGCTTCTGGATGGCGGGGTCCATGCCCGTGATGAGGGGCACCTTTTGGAGCACGATGTTGGCGCGCTGCAAGGCAATGTAGGAGCCCTGCCACAGGCGCTGGCACACGAAGTTGGTCGACGGGATGTTGTAGTCGTCGAGCTGTGTGTATTCGATGCCGTCGCTGCCGCCGCCGCCGCCGGTGGTCGAAATGTCAGCCCCGATGTCCATGCCCCAGAGGGCAGCATTGTACTGGCCTTCCTTGGTCAGCTCGCTGTAGGCAGCATTAACGGCCTGAATGGCGTCGTTTTGCGTTTTGTAGAAGTTGGCGTCCGTTATCTGGTCCGAGGGCGACTCTTCCAGAAACTTGCTGGTGCAGCTGCCCAACAGGCCCAGCGACAGCAGAAACGCGCCGCAAGAGTATTTAGAGAGATTCATTGGTTGAGTGGGAATAGACAAGCGCAAAAATTAGAACCCGATGTTGACGCCGCCCGTGAACACCCGCGCCTGCGGATAAATGCCCAAGTCGACGCCGCTGGCGCTCACCTCCGGGTCGAAGCCCGTGTAGTGGGTGAGGGTCACGAGGTTCTGGCCGGTTACGTAGAAGCGTACCTGCTTGGAAGCAAAGCGGTTGAGCAGGCTAGCAGGCAGCGTGTAGCCGATGGTCAGGTTTTTGAGGCGCACAAACGAGCCGTCTTCCACGAAGTGGCTCGACACGCGCAGGTTACGGTTGGGGTCCGAGTCGATGGCGCGGGGCACGTCGTTGCTGGTGCCCGGGCCGGTCCAGCGGTTGAGCACGATGGTGCCGCCGCTAAAGCTGCCGTAAAGCGCGCTTTCGAGCAGATAGCGGTTCTGGTTGTAAATCTTGTTGCCCTGCGAGCCATTGATGAAGAAGCTCAGGTCAAAGCCCTTGTAGCTCACCGTGTTGGTGATGCCAAACGTGAAGTTGGGGTTGGGCTTGCCGATGAACGTCTTGTCGGAGGCGTTCACTACGCCATCGCCATTAAGGTCCTTGAAGCGGATGTCGCCAGCTGCCGTACCCGATTCTTGGTAGCTGGTGCCTTTCACGCCGGTTTTGGCCACCGCGTTGGCATTGGCCGCCGCCACCTCGTCGGAGGTCTGGAACAGGCCATCGGCCACGTAGCCGTAGAACGAGCCGAAGGGCTGGCCCGCGGCGTAGCGCACGATGGGGTCGCCAGCCAGGGTGTTGCCGCCGTTGTAGGGCACGCCCAGGCCCAGCGACTCAAGCTTGGTAGAGAAGGCCGACAGCGTGACCGAGGTCGTCCAGTTGAAGCCGCCGTTCGAGCCGATGAAGTTGCGGGTCGTGAGCGAGAAGTCAATGCCGCGGTTGTAGGCCGAGGCAGCGTTGGTGTTCACGCTTTCGTAAGTGCCTGAGGCATACGACACGGGCACCGGGGCAATCAGGTTGGGCGAGTTGCGGTTGTAGAGGTCAATCGAGGCCTCGATGCGGTTGTCGAGGAAGCCCACATCCACACCAATATTGGTCTGGTTGTTATTCTCCCAACGCAGGTTGGGGTTGGCCAGGCGCGTGGGGGCGCCGCCGGTGTTGATGGTCTGCGCCTCGGGCCCGAACGGATACGTGATGCCGAAGTTAATCGAGTACAGGTAGGCAAAGCGCCCGGCGTTCAGGGGGTTACCTACGCGGCCGTAGCCGGCTCGGAGTTTCAGGTTGCTGATGGCGCTGTTGCCCTTGAGGAAGTTTTCCTCCGAGAGGCGCCAGCCCACGGACACGCCGGGGAAGAAGCCGAATTTTTCGCCGGGGGGGAACACCGACGACCCGTCGTAGCGGGCCACGGCCGAGAGCAAATATTTGCCGGCAAACTCGTAGTTCAAGCGGCCAAAGTAGCTGGCCAGGTGCTGCGGCGAGCTGATGGTGCCCACGTTAGCTAGCAGCGTGTTGATGGGGCCGGCGTTGATAACGCGCAGGTCATTACGCAGGTAGCCCGTGCGGTAGGCCTCCACGTTGCTGTAGTTGAACTCCTGGGCCGACTGCCCGAGCAGGAAGGTTACCTGGTGCTTGTCGGCGATGAGACGGTCGTAGGTCGCCGTGTTCTCAATGAGGTAGCTGGGAGCGTAAGCCGAGGTAGCCGAGGCGCCCGCCGTGGCGTAGCGCGACGTAACGCCCGGGAACGCCGGCGCCGACGGGGCAAACGAGTTGAAGTTGTCGAAGATGAGGTCGGCGCCCACGTTGGAGCGGATGCGCAGGCCCTTGAGAGGCTCCAGCTCGGCGTAGAACGTGGTTAGCACCCGGTTGCGGGTAAAGCGCTGGTCATTGCGCTGGGCGCTGGCCAGAGGATTCTCCTCAATGAAGTTGTCGGTGCTGCCGGTGGGCTCGTACCAGTACCCATCCGAGCGGTAGGGCTGGATGATGGCCGGAATACGAATGAGTTGCTGAATGGTGCCGTATTCGCCGCTGTTGGTCGTTACCTGGCGGTCGGAGAGGTGCGTCAGCTGCAAGTTGTTGCCCACTTTTAGCATGCGGCCCAGCTTCACTTCGCCGTTGGCGCGCAGCGTGTAGCGCTCGAAGTTGGTGCCAATAACGATACCATCCTGCTGGTAATAAGAGGCCGACAGCGCGTAGTTGGCTTTGTCGCTGCCGCCGTTCACGCCCAGCGAGTAGTTCTGAATCTGGGCCCGGCGGAACACCAGGTCCTGCCAGTTGGTGCCGGCGCCCAGCGAGGCCGGGTCGCGCAGGCGGTCTACCACGATGGGCTTGCCGGCCGCCAGGCGGCTCTCATTGTTGATAACGGCGTACTCCTGCGCGTTGAGCAGGTTGAGGCGGCGCGCCACCGACTGCACGCCGGCGTACGCGTTCACGGTCACGTTCGACTGCCCGGCCTTGCCGTGCTTGGTCGTGATGAGCACGACGCCGTTGGCGGCGCGCACCCCGTAGATGGCCGTGGCCGACGCATCCTTCAGTACGTCAATGGTTTCGATGTCGTCGGGGCTGATGGCGTTCAGCTGGTTGTCGCCCCCGTCGGGCAGTGGAAAGCCATCGACCACGTACAGCGGGTTGTTGTTGCCGGCCGACGTGATGCCGCGCACGCGCACCGAAGTGCCCGAGGCACCGCCGGGGGCACCCCCGTTGGAGGTAATCGTGACGCCCGCCACCTTGCCTTGCAGGGCCTGCGTTACGTCGGGCACCGGCTGGCGCGCCAGCTCGGCACCGTTTACGGAGGAAATGGCGCCCGTAACGCTGCCGCGCTCCTGGGTGCCGTAGCCCACTACCACTACTTCGTTGAGCTTCTGGGTGTCTTCGCGCATCGTCACGCTCACGCTCGAAGCGTTGGCGCTCGTGACCACTACCGGCTGGCCGATGTAGCCGATAAAGCTAAACAGCAGCGTGCTGCCCTCGGGGGCGCGCAGGGCAAAGCGGCCATCGGCATCGGTAGTGCTGCCGATGGTGGTGCCACGCACCAGCACCGTTACGCCCGGCAGGGGCTTGCCGTCGGCGCCTACCACCCGGCCCGTTACCGGCACATCGGCCCGCACGTGGCGCGCCGCCGTAGGCAGTAGGTTAGGAGTAGCGGCCCCGGCTGCTACCGGCAGCCCGCAGGCCAGTAACATTGCCGTGTGTCGAAACGACGGGGCTAGGTAAAGCTTTCGCTTCATACGATGAATGAAAAAAGGGTGGGAAATAAAGAGTAAAAGCTGGACGTGAGGCCAGTGAAGGCCTGCCAAACGACCAACGATTGGAGAGCGTCGGGGCTGCAATCGGTTGCGGAAGCGGGAACGATTGCGGATAGGAGTGAAAGGCTGCCAGAATACTATGTTTTTGGGCGGTAATCACTGGTCAAAAGTAGCGCCAGTGTTTTGTAAAAAAACAACTCTAATTGCCGCTTAAAACCCTACTGATGCGCTTTTTTCGCTTTGGTACTACCGCTCATTACACTTACTGCACACGCGAAAACCGGGCTGGCGGCGCTTTAAAAGTAGCTAGCTGGGTTTTGTGTGCGCAAAGCGTCAGGCTAAAAAACAATACCCTTAAAACCACTTTTTTTCGAAAAACCCCGATTGCTTTTGTAAGCCAGTTGTGGCGGGCTGGCTCCGGCCCACCAAGGGCCGCTTCAGGCCGTTTCCAACTCCGATTCCACGTCGGCGCTGGCCGTGTCGTCGAGCAATACGTGCGTCCACGGCTCGCCTTCTTCGTAGTCGGGCGCCTGGCGGCGGCGGTCCAGCGCAGCCAATACTTTCTGGGCAAAGGCCCAACTGGTGGCGGGGCGCAGCTCCAGCACCCGGGCCAACTCGGCGGGGGCGTAGCGGCCCCGGTGGGCGTGCAGCAAAAACACGGCGTAGAGCGCCTTCACGATGGGGAACTTACATTTTTGCAGCAGCGTGCCGGTGGTGGCCGATTCCACGTAGCGGCAGCGGGTGCAGCGGCGGGCGAAGGGCTCGCGGGCCTCGCAGCTTTTCTCGTGGCCGCACTTGCGGCAGCGGTAGCCGTGCTGCCACTTGAGGTCGGCGAGGTAGCGTAGGCAGGCATCCTTATCTGGATACAACTGGCTGAACTCGCAGAAATCAAATTCGCGGGCTTGCAGGCGGGCCTCCTTCTGGTCTTGCAGGTCACGGCTGAGGTCGCGGTTGAGCTGCTCGATGGCGGCCGATTGGAGAGCCAGTAGGCTGTTGGTTTCGAGCAGTTCGCGGTTCTGGGTGGCGATGGTGTCGTTTTGCTGGCGCAATTCGTCGGTGCGGCGGGCCACCAAGGCCTCCAGCTCGGTATTGAGCTGGTCTTTGAGGGCCTGGTTTTCGCGCAGCTGCTCCACGAGCTGGTCCTGGGCCTGGTGGCGCTTGCGCAGCTGTTTGAGCAGGCGCCGCTGCGTGTGCAGCGTAGTGTCCATCAAGCTCTTAATCTTGTCGGCCAGGGCGTAGCTGAGTACAGCCACTTCTATTACAAAGGCCGCATTGAGGCTGTACACGGTGTAGGCATTGTTGTAGAACTCGATGCCTAGCTTGCGGCTGATGAGAAAGGCCAGGCTGCCCGCCACCAGCGCCTGGGCCAGCAGCAGGTAGCGGGCAGCCCGCTGCCCGGCCCGGTAGGCGCGCCAAGCCGCGTAATACAGCAGCCCGTAGGGCAGCAGGTAGAGCCAGAAACCGAAGCCCGAGTGCAAGAGCACCGCATCGAGTACCAGCAGTGCCCCGCTCAGCGACACTACCCAGCGGATGGGGCGGTCGAGGCGCGGCAGGCGGGCCGGCGCGTCGAGAAACGAGCGGGCGTACTGCGCAAACGTGAGCAGCAGCAGCACCGGCGCCGCCACCGCAATGAAGTGGTTGACCGCCGCGCTGCCCGGCCATAGGTATTGAAACCCCAGCCCGTCTTCCGACAAAAACAGCAGCGCCCCGCTCAATACATAGAGCACGTAGTAGAGGTACGACTTTTCCTGGAGAAAGAAATACAGGAAAAGATTGTACACCAGCATGATGAACAGCACCCCGTAAAAGCCGCCCAGTAGCCAGTACTGTAAGCTCATCTCGGGCAGCAGGCCGGGGCCACTGTGCAGCATGGCCCGGAAGCTGTTGGGCGAGTCGGAGCGCAGGCGCAGGTAGTAAGTAGTGGGCTGGCCCTGGCGCAGCGGCAGGTCAAACAAGAAGTTCTTGTAGGGCAGCGGGCGCGTGGCAAAGGGGTAGCTGGCCCCAGTCAGCACACTATCGTAGGCCAGAGGGGCCGGCGCACCAGGGTGGCCGAGCGGCCGAAACAGCGTGGCTGCCCCGATGTGCGAGTCGTAGAGCTCCAGGTACCAGTCGCTGGCCGGGCCTGGGCCGGTTCCTACCGTAAAGCGCAGCCAGTAGGTGCTGTTAGGGTGCTGCATGTTGGGTGGGCGCCGGGTACCCACCAGGGTGCTGAAGCGCCCGGCCCAGGCGGGGCTACTCACCTGGCCGATGCTCAGGCGGCCGCTGGGGTCTTCGAGCACGCTGTAGTAGCGGTCGTGCAGAAACTGCGCCGGGTGGGCCACGCTGGCCACCAGGGTGTCCTCGGGAACAGGGGTGGCGGCGGCGGGGTGGGCCAGCGCCAGCAGTAGCGCCAGGGCAGCCAGGCCGGGCCAGCCAGCCCGGCTACGGCCCGGCCGGCAGCGGCAGGCCAGGCTAGCCAGCCAGCAAAGGGAGGAGTGGAAAAGTAGCAAGAGCAGCGTGCGGTTTGGGTGGGAGAGAGGCGCACAGAAATAGGCTAGTAAAAGTAGTAAGAAATAAGAACTACTGACCGGTGAAAGCCGGCCCGCAGTCGGCACAATCAGCCTACTGGTCGGGTGGGGACGGGGCGGGGCGGGTGGGCGGCTACTTTTGGGTGGTTCACTTAGCTTGTTGCCATGGCTACCTTTTCCTTTCAGCGCTTTCTCACCCCGCTGATACACGTGCTGGCGTGGGGGCTGCTGGCCCTGGCACTGCTGCTGTTTCAGCCTTTCCAGGGCCGGGTAGTGCTGCCCACCGAATATTGGGTGAAGCAGGGCGCCCTGTTGCTGCTGTGGATGAGCGCCTTCTACCTCACGGCCCGCCTGTGCGTGCCGCGCCTGCTACTGCGCGGCCACAGCGGGTGGTTTGTGCTGGCGCTGGCTGGCACGGCCGCAGTAGTGATGCTGCTGAGCCGGGGCCTCGAAAATGCGCTGCACCTGCCCGACCTGATGCACGCCGCCTTTCGGGCCGCGGGCGAGGGCCGGCGCAATGGCCGGCCCCGCGGCAATTATTTCGATGTGGTGGGCCTGCTTATCACGCTGCTCGTGCTGGGCATGGCCACGGCCACTACGGTGGTGCAGCACTGGCAGCAGGAGGCCCGCCTGCGCGAGCGCCTCGACCAGCAGCGCACCGAGGCCGAACTGGCCATGCTCAAGGCGCAGATAAACCCGCACTTCTTCTTCAATACCCTCAACAACATTTACTCGCTCACGCTGATTGACGGCGAGCGGGCCCGCGCGGCGCTGCACCGCCTCTCGCGCATGATGCGCTACGTGCTCTACGACACGGCGTCGGGCCACGCCCGGCTAAGCCAGGAGGTGGCGTTTATTCAGGATTATATTACCCTGATGCAGCTGCGCCTTACCGACCGGGTGCAGGTCGTGTTCGAGCACCCCGAGCCGGTGCGCGAAGTGCTGGTGGCACCCATGATGCTGCTGCCCTTCGTGGAGAACGCCTTCAAGCACGGGGTGGCCGCCACGGCTCCCAGCCGCATCTACATCGGGCTGCGCCAGCCGGCAGCCGACGAACTGGCGATAGTGGTGCGCAACACGTTGCTGCCCGCCGCTGGCACCGACCTGGCCGGCTCCAACGGCATCGGCCTCGTGAATACCCGCCGCCGCCTCGACCTGCTGTACCCCGGCCGCTACACGCTGCAAGTCAACGAAAAAACGCCCGATAACGAGTTTGAGGTCACGCTTAGCCTGCGCGTGACGGAGTGAGCGGCCCAGCTTACACTTTATCCCGCACGGCCGTTGCCACGTAGGCTAGCCCATTTTCTATTCTAAAAGTCTGCCCATGTCCGTTTCCTGCATCGCCGTCGATGATGAGCCGCTCGCGCTGGCCCTACTTTGCACCTTTATCGAGCAAACGCCTTTTTTGAAGCTGGTGGGCCGCTACGGCAGCGGCGTGGAAGCCCTGAAAGGCCTGCACGAGCTTACTGAAAAGGTAGACGTGGCCTTTCTCGACATTCAAATGCAGGAGCTCACCGGGCTGGAGCTGGCCCGGGTGCTGGGCCAGCAGGCCGCGCCGCCGCGCATCATTTTCACCACCGCCTTCCCACAGTATGCCCTTGATGGCTATAAGGTTGATGCCCTCGACTATCTCGTAAAACCCTTCAACTACGAGGAGTTTTTGCGCGCCGCCCAAAAGGCCCGCGCCTATACCGAGCTGGCCCAGGCGGGCGCCGAGGCGGTCCCCGCCGTCGCGCCCGCCCCCGAGGAGGAGCACATTTTCCTGAAAGTAGAGTACCAGCTCGTGCGCGTGGCACTCAGCGATATTCTCTACGTGGAGGGCCTGAAGGATTACGTGAAGGTGCACCTCAAGAGCACGCCCCGGGCGCTGCTTTCGCTCATGAGCCTGCGGGCGATGGAGGAAAAGCTGCCCGCCCGGCGCTTCCTGCGCATCCACCGCTCCTTCATTGTGGCGCTCGATAAAATCGAGGCCGTGCGCCGCCTCACGGTCCAAATCGGTACTGAGACCATTCCTGTGGGCGAGCAATACAAGGAAGCCTTTGCGCAGTTTCTGAGCCGCTGGACGTGAAGTTATTCAGCAGTATGCAGTTAACAGTGAGTAGGGAATAGTAGACCTGTGTACTGCTAACTGCTCCTACTGCCCCGGTACGCGCATTTCGGGCAGGGAGCGGCTGGGCTTTAGGCCGCGCAGCTCTTGGTACTTATCGAGCTGGGCGGGGGTGAGCACGGCGCCGATTTTGGTTTCGAAGTCGGCCTCCTGGGCCTGGCGGCGGGCGTGCTCGGTTTCGTCGGGGCGATGGGTGAGGCGCTGCTTGCGCAGGGCTTTATTCTCGTCGATGAGGGTATTGATGCGCGCTACCTGGGCGGGACCCAGGTCGAGCTGGCGCAGCACACCGGTGCGCTTGCCGGCGCGGCCCAGCACCACTACTTCGGGCAAGGTTTGGGCGCGCAGGTCGGCCCAGCTAAGGGTGGCTAGCAGGGCCAGCCCAAATACGTAAGTGCGCATAAGCTGAGGAGGGCGAGAGGGCCCGGTGTGGCTAGGGACAAGCGAGCCGGAGAAGCAGCAAAGGTATTGGCGCGGCCGCCGGTAGCAACGCGGCCGTGGGTTCTGCTGGTGCCCGCGCAGGGGCCTTGGTAGCGAGGTAGAGTTTTGATGAAATAGCTCCCCAGCCATAACCCCGGCGCCCGAAAAACCGTCTTTCTGCCCAGGCCAGCGCGCCGGCCGGGGCCGGGGGCGGGTTTCTTCTTCTTTTTCCGATAGTTTCTTATGCCTCAAGAAAAACAATCCCGCCTAGCGGGGCAGTTTGCCCTCGTTACGGGGGCTAGCTCCGGCATCGGCGCGGCCGTGGCCGTGGCCCTGGCCGCGTACGGCGCCAGCGTGGTGGTCAATTACAGCCACGACCTCGACGGGGCCAACGCTACTGCCAAAACTATTGCCGACGCCGGCGGCACGGCCCTCGTGGTGCAGGCCGACGTGAGCAAGGAAGACCAGGTGCAGGCCATGTTCAAGCAGGCCATCGACAAATTCGGTACCCTGCACATCGTGGTGTCTAACGCGGGCATTCAGGTTGATTCGCCTTTTCTCGACATGACCCTGGAGCAGTGGCAGAAGGTAATTGACGTGAACCTGACCGGCCAGTTTCTGTGCGTGCGCGAAGCCGCCCGCGAGTTTGTGAAGCGCGGCCCGCAGCCCGACGTGAGCAAGGCACTTGGCAAAATCATCTGTATGAGCAGCGTGCACGAAGTCATTCCCTGGGCTGGCCACGTCAACTACGCCAGCAGCAAGGGCGGCATCATGCAGCTCATGAAAAGCACCGCCCAGGAGCTAGCACCCCGCAAAATTCGCATCAACAGCATCGCGCCCGGCGCCATCGCCACGCCCATCAACCTCTCGGCCCGCGACACGCCCGAGGAAGAGAAGGCGCTGCTCGAATTGATTCCCTATAACCGCGTGGGCGACCCCGCCGATATCGGCGAGCTGGCCGCCTGGCTAGCCTCCGACGAGGCCGATTACATCACCGGCCAAACCATTTTTATGGACGGCGGCATGACCCTCTACCCCGGTTTCGCCGACGGGGGCTAGGAGGTGAAACAGCAGTAGCGAATTTTTCTGAAAAGGCTAAAAAATCTGAATCGAAGCGCCGTGCCTATTTAGGGGTTGCTCGCTGAGGTCTTTCTACCTCACCGTTAGGGTGTCGTTCGATAGGGAGACTTCAACGAGCAACCGTCGAATAAGCACGGCTGCTTAATCGTTAAAAAATTACGATAGAAATGACTGCCGAGCACCAGCGCCTCCTCGAAGCCGATACTGACCAGCAGCCGTGGCGTAAGTTTGGCCCCTACGTATCGCAGCGGCAGTGGGGCACGGTGCGGGAAGATTATTCGGCTGGCGGCGACGCCTGGAACTACACCACCCACGACCAGGCCCGCAGCCGCGCCTACCGCTGGGGCGAGGAAGGGCTGGCCGGCTTCTGTGACGAGGGCCAGCGCCTGTGCCTGGGGCTGGCCCTCTGGAACGGCCAGGATGCCATCCTCAAAGAGCAATTATTCGGCTTGAGCGGCGCGCAGGGCAACCACGGTGAGGATGTAAAGGAAATCTACTATTTTCTCGACAGTACGCCCACCCATTCCTACCAAAAGCTGCTCTACAAGTACCCGCAGGCGGCTTTTCCTTACGAAAAGCTGATTGCCGAAAATGCCAAGCGCGACCGCAAGCAGCCCGAATACGAACTGCTCGACACCGGCATTTTCAACGAAAGCCGCTACTTCGACGTGTTTGTGGAGTACGCCAAGGCCGGCCCCGACGACCTCTTGGTGCAGTACACCATCGTGAACCGCGGGCCCGAGGCCGCAGTGCTGCACGTGCTGCCGCAACTCTGGTTTCGCAACACCTGGGCCTGGGGCTACGACGACTACCGCCCGCACCTAGCGGCCACGCCCGGCGGCCCGGTGCAAGTCAGCCACCGCGAGCTGGGCGAGCTGGCCTGCTACGCCGAGGGGGAGGCGCAATGGCTGTTTTGCGATAACAATACCAACACCGAACGGCTGTTTCAGCAACCTTCGCCCGAGCAGTTTTTCAAGGATGGTATCAATGATTACGTAGTTGATAAGCAGCGAGATGCCGTTAACCCGGCCCTGGCTGGCACCAAGGCGGCCGCCCATTTCCAGCTGACGCTGGCCAGCGGAGCCAGCCAGCAGGTGCGCCTGCGGCTGGGGCCGGCGGGGCAGGCCGAACCCTTTGCCGACTTCACGCAAGTAATGCAGCAGCGGCAGGCCGAGGCCGACGAGTTTTACGCGGAAATTCAACACGATATCGCGGACGCCGATGCCCGCCTGGTGCAGCGCCAGGCCTTCGCGGGAATGCTCTGGAGCAAGCAGTTTTACCACTACAACGTGGCGCGTTGGCTGGCCGGCGACCCTGCCCAGCCAGCCCCGCCGCCCGAGCGCCTGCACGGCCGCAACGCCGACTGGAAAAACCTGGACAACACGGATATTATCTCGATGCCCGATACCTGGGAATACCCCTGGTACGCGGCCTGGGACCTGGCTTTTCACTGCATTTCGCTGGCCCAGGTAGACCCGGCCTTTGCCAAAAACCAACTGCGGCTGCTGTGCCTCGACTGGTACATGCACCCCAACGGCCAGCTGCCCGCCTACGAATGGCGCCTCGAAGACGTGAACCCGCCGGTGCACGCCTGGGCCACCTTCCGGGTGTATAAAATGGACCGGAAGCGACGCGGCGACGGGGGCGACGTGGCCTTTCTGCAAACCGTATTTCACCGCTTACTGCTCAACTTCACGTGGTGGGTAAACCGCAAGGACCGCGACGGGCGCAACGTGTTTCAAGGGGGCTTCCTGGGGATGGACAACATCGGGATTTTTGACCGCTCGGCGCCGCTGCCCACCGGCGGCTACCTCGAACAGGCCGACGGCACGGCCTGGGTAGCCATGTTTGCGCTCAACATGATGCGCATTGCGCTGGAGCTCAGCCGTACCAACCCGGTGTACCAGGACCTGGCGAGCAAGTTTTTCGAGCACTTCCTCTACATCGCCGAGGCCATGACCAACGTGGGTGACACTGCGCTGAACCTCTGGGATGAGGAAGACGAGTTTTACTACGACGCCCTTAACACCCCGGATGGCGGCCACGAGCTGCTGAAGGTTCGCACGATGGTGGGCCTCATCCCCATGTTTGCGGTAGAAGTACTTGATGAGGACTTGCTGACCACGGCCCCGCAGTTCGTGGCCCGCATGAATTGGCTGCTCACCAACCGCCCGCACCTGGCGGCGCTCGTCAGCCACTGGCAGGAGCCCGGCAAGGGCGCCACCCGCCTGCTGAGCCTGCTGCGTGGCCACCGGCTCAAGCGCCTGTTGTTCAGGATGTTGGATAATAACGAGTTTTTGTCGGACTACGGTGTGCGCAGCCTGTCGCGGGTGTACAAGGATAGCCCCTACGTGTTTCGCGATACCGATATCCGGGTCAACTACGAGCCGGCCGAATCGGAAACCCAGCTTTTTGGGGGCAACTCCAATTGGCGCGGGCCCATCTGGATGCCGGTCAATTTCCTGCTGATTGAGGCCTTGCAGCGTTTCCACCACTACTTCGGCGACGAATTCAAGGTAGAATATCCCACCCACTCGGGCCAGTTTGCGACCTTGCTGGAAGTGGCCAACGCCCTTACTGCGCGCCTGACCAAGCTGTTTTTGCGCGACCCGCAAACCGGCCTGCGCGCCAGCCTGGGCCCCAGCGAGCTCATGCAGCACGACCCCAATTTCCGAGACTACCTCACCTTCAGCGAGTACTTCAACGGCGACAACGGCCACGGCCTCGGCGCCAGCCACCAAACTGGCTGGACGGGACTCATCACCAAGCTCTTGCAGCCGCGAAGTGACAAGAAGTGAGGTAGTTGCTGGCTAGCTGCCCTCACTTTAAAGCTGGTGTAGAAAATCAAGAAATTGTCTGCCATCGCGAGCGTAGCGCGGCAATCGCCCCAGAACGAGTCGTTCGGATTTCGTTCAGATGCAATTGCTTCGCAGGCTCGCCATGACAAACGGGTTTTTGAGAGCCCCTTGCCGGCTTCCTAAACACCTCATCACTCCATCACCTAAAACGATGCCCGTTCCTGCTCCCTGGCTTGATGCCACCACCCCCATCCGCGACCAGATGGTGCACTGGCCCGATAACCTCGGCGTAACCGTGGGCCGCACCCTCAGCCAGGACCGCGGCGACGCCGCCAACGTCACCGAGCTGCACCTGAGCGCCCACACCGGCACCCACGTCGATGCCCCGTTGCACTTCAGCAGCGACGGCGGCGACGTTACTACCCTTGACCTGGGCCGCCTCATGGGCCCGGCCACGGTGGTAGCCATTCACGACCCCAAAAGCATCAGCCTGGCCGAAGTGCAAGGCATTGACATCAAGCCCGGCGCGCGCCTGCTGTTCAAAACCCGCATCTCAAACAGCGAGTGGAGCACCGCGCCCTTCCAACCTGATTTTGTAGCGCTCGACGGCGACGCGGCCCGCTACCTGCGCGACCTCGGCGTGGTGTGCGTGGGCGTCGACTACCTCTCGGTGGGCAAGGCCGACGCCCACCACGCCCTGCTCGACGCGGGCATCTGCGTAATTGAGGGCCTCGCCCTGCAACACATCGAGCCCGGCGACTACGAGCTACTGTGCCTGCCCCTCAGCATCGTGGGCAGCGATGGGGCTCCGGCCAGGGTGCTGCTGCGGCCGCTTTAGGTAAATGAGTAAGTGAGTAACTGAGTAGAGTAAAAACCTTGCTCAGTTACTCACTTACTCATTTACAGACTCAGTAGCTCGCGGAATAACCCCGACTGGCTGCGCGACACCTCCACGTCGGGCCCGTGGCGGAGGCTGATTTTGAGGGTGTTGCTGAACCACGGCTCGATGCTGGCAATCCACTGTAAATTGATGATTTGCTGGCGGTTGGCCCGGAAAAACACCTTAGGGTCAAGGCGCGCCTCCAACTGCTGCAAGCTGCGCGGGATGAGCGGCTGGTGCTGCTCGAAATACACCCGCGTGGCCCCGCCGCTTATTTCAAACAGCCGCACATCGGCCAGCTTTACAAACCAACAGCGCTCGCCTTCCTTTACAAATACCTGGTTGTGGGCCGTGAGCATCGGCAGCGCCGGCGCTGGCTCGGGAGTGGCCGGCAGGGGAGGGCTTGCCGCGGGCGCCGGACCTAGCGACCGGATTTTGGCCAGGGCGGCGGCTAGCCGGGCTTCGCTCACGGGCTTGAGCAAATAATCCAGCGCATTGACCTCGAAGGCTTGGAGGGCGTACTGGTCGTAGGCGGTAGTGAAGATGACGTGCGGGGCCGGCCCATCGAGCGAGGCCAGCAGGTCGAAGCCCGTTTGGCCGGGCATGTGGATGTCAAGAAACAGCACGTCGGGGCGCAGGTCGCGAATCTGCTGGCGAGCCTCGTCGGCGTGCCGGGCCTCGCCCGCCACCTGCACGTCGGGGAAGGCTTGCAGCAAGTGCCGCAGCTCGGTGCGGGCCAGGCGCGAGTCGTCAATAAGTAAGGCGTTCATGGGTAGGTGGTTGAGAATCGGCAGTGGGCAGGCGCAGCTCGGCCAGCACGGTATCGGGCAGCAGCGGGTCGGGGCCGATGGTAAACCGGGCCGCCGGCCCAAACAGCAGGCCTAGCCGCTCCTGCACGTTGCGCACGCCCACGCCGGGGTGGCCGGGCGAAGGGGCGTAGTGGCCGGTGTTGCGCACCGCGATGTGCAGGCTGCCATCGGCCCCAAACTGCGCAGCTACCCCTAGCCGCCCGCCGGCCGGGCGCGGGGCCAGCCCGTGCTTAATGGCGTTTTCGACTAGTAGTTGCAGCGTCATGGGGGGCAGGCGCACGGCCAGGGCCTCGGGCGCCACGTCGAGGGTATAGTCCAGGCGCTCTTCGAGTTGCATGGCTTCGAGCTGGAGGTAGTTCTCCACTATTTCGAGCTCGGTGGCTAGCGGTACCTGGGAGGTGCCGTTGCGCTGCATGGTGTAGCGCAGCAACTCGGCCAGGTGCGTCATCATGGTGCGGGCGCGGGCAGGGTCTTCCATCACCAAGGCCCGGATGTTGTTGAGGCCGTTGAAGAGAAAGTGCGGGTTGAGCTGAGCTTGCAGGGTTTGCAGCTCGGCCTCGCGCGCAGCGGCGGCCAGCTTCCAGCGGTCTACCTCGGCCGAGCGGTAGTTATCAAAATAATGCAGCCCGAAATACACCGCTGCCCACAGCCAAAGGGCAAACGAGTCTTGAATGGCATACCCCAGATACTGCATCCACGGAAAGCCGCCGCCCATGCGCTCGGGCTGCCACAGCCACAGCAGCGCCGTTACCAGCAGCCCGATGAGGGCCGTGCCCGCCAGGGCCGTTAGGGCATTGGCCAGCACCAGGCGCGGCACCAGGCGCGCCAGCGCAAGCCGGGCCCAGCCCTGGCGCCGCACGTAGAGGCGCAACAGGTGGCTGCTGAACAGCATGGCGCCCGCCACGATGACCTCGATAACTACCAGCAGCCACGAAAACTTGCCGAAGATGCTGACCAGCAGCACGCCCGCCAGGCCCCACAGGCTCCAGCCCAGCGCTTGCAGCGCCCAGTAGCGGCGGGGATGGTTGGCAGTCAGCGAAGCGCTCATGGGGATAGACGAAAAGAGTGGAATAGCTAGCGGGCAGCGAGGCCAGCGGGCCGGGTAGCGGCCGGTAGGTACGCCGCCTTTTGCCGGCAGTAAGACCCTAGCAGCCAGGCGCTCAGCACCAGCAGCGCGCCGGCCATGAACACTGCCACCCAGGCGGGCGCCGTGGCCGCCGTGCGCACCCCAATAAACAGGCAGCCCACTGCGATAAACGCGGCCATCACGGCGTAGGCCCGGGTGTTGTAAAACCATGCGTAGGGAAAGAAATGCGCCCCCGTGATGATGCCGTAAGTCATGAGAAAGTACGTCGGCTGCCGGCCGTAAATAAAAATCAAAAACGGAAAGTAAAGCAGCTGGGCAACATTCAGCCACAGGCCCAGCGGCTGGAGCGGGTTGTGGGGCAGGGTCCAGGTGGTGCGCAGCACTTTGGAGAGCACCCAGGCCAGCGGCAGCATGGCCGGCCCCACAAAAAAGGTGAGGAAGCTGAGGCGGGCCGGCGGGTAGGGCAGCGTCCAGACCAGGGCAATAGCGACCCAGATGAAGCTGGCGGCCAGGATGAAGTTGAGGCCGTTCTTGGCCGTCACGGCCAGCTCCAGGCGCCAGGCGGTTAGTTGCTGTTCGGAGGTCATAAAAGGCTATTTAACGGCTAAGGCGGGCTGCTTCAGAAAGGCGTCGGTCTGGCTGAAAAATAGCTGCGGGTCGTCGTACATCACGAAGTGCTTGCCGGCCTCCGACAGCAGCAGCGTGTGGTGCGGCACCGGGGCGTATTGCTGCTCAAATACTTGCTGCACCCCGGCCTTGGTAGCGCCGTAGGCCGCGTAGCCCGCCCAGGTGCCGAGCACCAGCACCGGCTGCTGAATGCGCGCCACCGCGGGGCGCAGGTCAGTGGTGTACAGGTCGTACATGGCCTGGCCGGTGGTGGCGGGGTCCGAGGCCTGGCCCCAGCGGGTGACCAGCGCCACGCGGGCCGTGTCCGTGACCATGCCGGCCGTCATCTGGCGACGGGCCGCTAGGGGCAGCTGCGCGGTGCGCATCTGCTGGCGCAGGAGCTCGGCCTGCGGGCGGGTGTTCTCGACGGTGGCGGCGGGGTTCTGGGCCACGGGCAGGAAGGGCAGCGAATCGACAATTTCGAGCGGGCCGAGGGCACTGGGGTCGGTGGCGGCCATCCACAAAGCCAGGAAGCCGCCCAGGCTGTGGCCAATCACGGCGGGGCGATTCAACTTTTGCGTCTTTACGTAGGCCAGGAGCTGGTCGCGCACGTCTTGTAGCAGGTGGGCGGGCACCGGCTGCTGCGGGGCCACCCCGCCAAAGCCCGCCAGCGTCACCACGTGGCACTGATACTGGCCGCGGTACCGGGCCACGGTCTCGTCCCACACCGCGCCCGTGCAGTTGAGGCCCGGAATGAGCAGCACCGGCCGGCCCTTGCCTACTACCTGCACCACAAAGCCGGGGTGCGCGGCCGGCGCCGGGCTGGCGGCCTTGGGCGTGGTTTGGGCCTGGGCCGCTAGGGGAGTGAGGGGAGCGAGCAGGCCGAAGGCCAGCGCGCAGCGGCGGAAAGAGGCGGTAAGTAGCATGAGGCAGGGGGCAACAGGTGAAAGAATGCCTCAAACCTACCGGCCCGCCACCCCACCCCAACCTCCGCGCTGGCCGAACGGTAGCAGCGCCCGCCAAGCCGCCAAAAAGCGGCCTCGAGCGGCCCGGCTGCTGTTGCCCCGGCCCAACCCTGGCCATTTTCAAAGCCCGGCCGTATGCTGGGGCATGATAAGCTTGCGTTCAAACTCAGCGGCCCGCTGCCAGGGGCGTTCTGTATGCCCATAAAACAGCCAAACATCGTCGTAATGGGCGTCTCGGGCAGCGGCAAAACCACCGTGGGCGAGCTGCTGGCCCAAAAAATCGGCCGGCCGTTCTACGATGGCGACGACTTTCACCCCGCCGCCAACGTGGCCAAGATGGCTGCCGGCCACCCCATCACCGATGAGGACCGCGCCGGCTGGCTGGCCACCCTGGCCGGCCACATGCAGGAGTGGGAAAACGCCGGCGGGGCCGTGCTGGCCTGCTCGGCCCTCAAGGAAAGCTACCGCCAAACCCTGCAAGCCGGCGCCAGCCTGCCGCTGGGGTGGGTGTTTCTCGACACCGACCCCGCCGTGCTGCGCGCCCGCCTCGAAGCCCGCCAGGGTCATTACATGAAGGTCGATATGTTGGCCTCGCAGCTCGAAACCCTCGAAAAGCCCACCTACGGCCTGCACATCACCGCCGACCTGCCGCCCGAGCAACTGGTGGAACAAGCCGTGGCGCAGCTGCACCTGGCTTAGCCGCCTGCTACGCCTCTGACTTCGCCCGGCGCTACCAGAACGTGCGGCTCATGCCCAGCGTGAAATAAAAAAATGACGCGTCGTAGCCGCCCGTGGGCACGTGCAGCGGCAGCAGGTAGCTGGGGGTGGCTAGCACGCTGTAGCGCCCCGCCGCCAGCGTAACCGGTACCGACAGCGTGTAGCCCAGCGTGCTGAACGCCGGTGCGCTGGGCTCATTCGTGACGGTGGCAACGGTGCTGCCCCCGCCCCGTTTGCGGGTGCGCACCCGCGAAGTGGTGGCCAGCGAGCTGGTGTAGAAGTGCTGGCTGCCCGCCCCCAGCTCCACGGTGGGCTCGATGGAAAGGGTGTCGTGGCCGAATACGGGTAGCTCGAAGCGGTGGCTCAGCTCGGCGGTTAGAATCACGTCGTGGGTACTGCCCACGAACACGTCGGCGCTGAGGCTGGCCGTGGCGAAGCTGAAAAACTGTGACACGCTGGCGCTGAAATCGTTGCGTAGCGATGACTGCACCAGCGCACTCTCGCCGTACACAAACAGGCGCGTGTACTGCACCGTCCAGTACGTATCGGAGTTACCCACTGATTGCCAGCCGGCCATCAGCTCGCCGTAATTAATAAAAGGCTCGCTAATGGTCTGATAATTATACGAATGATTGAGGTAGAGCGAGCCGATAAAGCCCTTGGGCGCCTGGTAGGTGAGGGTGGTGCCCAGGTAGCCCTTGTCCTCGGCCGGGGCGGGCGCGCGCTGCAAATACGTGGTGCGCGTGGCGCTGGCCAGCCCGATGGTGAGGCGTGGCACCGGGGCGGCGGGCGTAGCCACGGTGTCGGCCGGCGCGGCGGCCAGGGCGGGGCGCAGGCCTGGCAGGGTGCCTAAGAAAGCGCAGTAGATAAAGCACTTGAGCATAGTGCGCTAGGGACAGAAACTAACGGGAAGAACGCGCAAAGATGAGGCGCAAACCTGAACACTGAATGATGCGCTAAGACGCTGCCGGGCGCCCAGGGTTTAGAGGAGGTTTCTTTAAAAAATACAGTCTGGATATTGGGCCGTGGGCCAGCCAGGGCGGACCTTTGCGGGGTACACGTGCTCGTTATGCTAAAAAAATATTGGCTGCTCGCTTTCTGTTTGCTGTGGCTGAGCGTCGCTGCCCACGCGCAGGGCGCGGCCCCCGCTCCGCCGCTGCTGCGCAGCCTCTCGCTCACTTTCGATACCGTGCGCTATAGCCTCGGCGAGCAGATGCTGACCGTGGCCGGCGAGCCGCGCCTCTATTTTTATTACCACAACGACGACCAGGTGGCCGAGCTGCGGCTCGTGCCCAGTAGCCCCGGCCGCCGGCCGCCGCGCCTGCTGCCCTCGCCCGACTTTGTGCTGCAAGACTCGCTCATTGCCGGGCCGGGTGGCGAGTACCGGGGCATGCTGCACTTCCGCAACCTCACCGGGGCGCCGTTTGTGCGGCTGGCCTTTGCGCCGCCCGCCGACTCGGCCGGCCAGCCGGCCCGGGCCCAGCAGATTGTGAGCTTGCTGCCCCTCACCCGCACCACCCTCGACGCGCGGGCGGCTAGCCCCGAGTTGTTCATTGGCGAAGAGAAGGTGCTGGAAGTGAGCACCAACAACGTGGCCAACGTGCGCGTCAGCAACGAGTGGACCAAAAACCAGGATATCGACTACAAGCTGACGCGCGAGAAAAACGGGCTCTTTCTACACCTCGTGCCCAACACGCTGGGGGCGCATACGGTGGTGGTGCGCGCTCTGGCCGAGCGCCCGCGCCTCGATGGGGCTGGCCGCCTCACTTACCAGCTGCCGCCGCTGCGTCTCGACTTTTCGGTGCGGGCCAGCCGGCTGCGCTTTCTCACGGCCGAGCGCAAAGACGTGACCTACGACGACGCCGGCCGCAGCCAGGGCACCGAGTTTGTGCTCGACGACGGCCACAATTTCGAACTGCACCGCACCTACCGCATCGAGGCCCAGCAGGAGCCCGGCGGCGCCCTCGTGGCCGAGCTCTACACCCGCAGCTACTTGAGCAACGACCGGGTGCTGTGTCAGTTGCGCGTCTACAACACGCACCGCCAGGCCGATGGCTACCTCTTCATCAAGGATGGCGACGTGGCCAAGTACATCACCAACTTCGACATCACGCCCCGGCCGCGCATTGCGGCCCTCAGTGTGCTGCACCGGGGCGGCGACTGGGGCTCGAACGCCACCATCAGCCCCGGCGAAACGGTGGACGTGCGCCTCGAAGGCGAGTCGCTGCTGAAGGGCCGCTACCACTTCGACGGGGGCAATGTCATTCCCTCCGATTCGTCTACGCGCTCTGAAAAGGTCGTTATCTACCGCGTGCAGGTGCCCCTGAGCAGTGTGCGCCGCCGCATTGTAGTGTTCGACGGCAGCACGCCCACCGACTACGGCCTGACCGTGAAGGAGGCCCAGCGGCCCCACCCGCTCAATTTTGTGCAGGTGAACTACGGCAATGGCCCGCACCCCGCCACCCAGCTCAACGGCCCGGTGCTCTACGACAAGACCATTCCCGACGTGGTGTTCAGCTTCAACGCCAATGCCATCGACGAGAGCGGCAACCTCTACGGCCGCCAGTACCTGACGATGGACGTGCGCACCGTCGATGACAAGGGCAACCTCATCGACCAGCGCTCGGTAGACCAGCTCGTTGTCTGCCCCGGCGAGTCGTCGCCGCGCTACGCCTACTACCAGGGCAATGACTGCCAGGTGGGTAATTTCAGCCTCAACAACATTCTAGGGCGCAAAACCTACGACCTCGACGCCTGGTACCGCATCATCATCACCATCCGCACCGACCCGCGCCAGTACAGCAGCAAGGGCTACTCGCAGCAGATAGAGCTGGTGCTGCGCCGCCACGTCAACTTCGACATCAGCGTGAGCTTCCCGGCCGGTTTGCTGACCAAGTATGCCAATCAGCCCAGCTACACCAGCTTCGGCGGCATCAGCTTGGCTACGCTGGCGCAGCTCAGCTTCTACGCCCCCGACCGCATCAACCGCCTGCGGCCCTACCGCGTGGGAGCGGGCTTCGTGGCGCTCAACGCGTTCAACCTGTCTAATAACCAGGATGTGAACCGCGCCCTGGGCATCGTCGTCATCGGTTCCGTCACGCCCGTGCGCACGGGGGCGCGCCTGTCGTTCCCGCTCTACCTGGGCGGCGGCCTGCTGCTGGGCCAGTCAGCCTCGGGCCAGGGCGGCCAGGCCGGTTCCGATTCCAAGGTGCTGCCCTTTCTGCTGTTCGGGCCCGGCATCGGGGTTACGCTTTAGGCGTGCCCTGGCCGGCCGGATTTGGTCGGTTTCAGCTGGTTTCAGTTAATCTGCACCTTCGTAACCTGCGAAAAGCCACTGCCTTGCAGCCGCAGGTAGTAGAGGCCGGCCGGCAGGCCGCCGCGCGCCCAGCGCAGCTGGTGAAAGCCGGCCGCCACCGGGCCCTGCTGCAACGTGGTTAGTTCCTGCCCCAACGAATTCAGCACGTGCAGCTGCACCGCGGCGGCGGCGGGCAATGAATACTCGACCAGCGCCGATTCCTGAAACGGGTTGGGGCTGACCGGGTAGAGCCGGGGCGCGGCGCCCAGCTTCTGCCGCAGCACGTAGGAGTCGATGAGGACGTGGTTGCGAGTGAAAAACTGCAAGCTCAGACTGTCGTGCGAGGCTTCGAGTAGCAGGGCGCCGTAGTCGGCGCTAAAAAACTTCTGGCTCTGCGCAATGGGTGCCTTGTTGGCCTTGTAGAGGCTGCGGCCCCCGGCGCCGTTCACTACGTAGACGAGGCTATCGGCGATAAGTCGCTCATAGTCATGGTCGTGGCCAGCTAGCACCACCGAGGCGCCCCACTGCCGGAAGGGCCATTGCAGCGCCGCCGTGCTGCCGTGGGGCCCCGATGAGTAGGGCGCGTGGTGCATATACACCACGTTCCAGCGCGAGGTAGAGGCGGCCAGGGCGGCCCGCAGCCACTGCGCCTGCCGCGAGGTGGCCGTGACGCCATCGGGCTCCAGGGGGTCGCTGTCGAGGGCAAACAGGTGCACGTCGCCCACCACGAATTCGTAGTAGCGGCCATTGCCGGGCAGCGTGAAATAGTCGCGGTAGGCCTCGCCGTTGCGGCTGTAGTAATCGTGGTTGCCGAGCGACGGAAAAAACCGGTTGCTCGACGTGCGCGGCCCGTAGCGCCCCTTGTATTGGTAGATGTACTCGTGGAAATACTGGCCGATGTTCTGGTCAATCGTGGTCGAGTCGCCGGTGTCGTAGTTGTTGTCGCCCAGCGTCACGATAAAATCCGGGTTCCAGCTTTTTATCAGGTTGGCCACGTCGCGCTCGGCGGGCCCGGCGTAGCCGTAGTCGCCGATGGCAGCGAAACGCTGGCCCCAAGCCACCGTGGCCGGGCCGGCCCACAGGCCAGCCAGCAAAATCAGGTTACGAAGGGCAAGGTAAAAACGAGTCATAGCGAAGGGTAGAAAACGATAACGCGGAATGGAAAAATAAAAGCCCGGGATAGTGCAAGATTGGTATTAAGCGGGCTAGCCCTATCTAATTATTTTTTCGACGGCGCGGGGCTTTTAGAGTCAATATATTGGCTGGCTGGCAGTCGAGCCAATACTTGGGTATTGTAGAGTGCTTAGGTAAATGATTCCGAATATTACGGGCTTTTTAAGCAGTAGTTATTCATTCTGTTTACCCTTTTCTCTGCAAGCTATGAGTATACAAGCTACCTCCCGATTGGTTAAAAGATGCCTGCTGGCCCTGCCGCTCGTGGCCGCGGGCGGGCCGGCCGCCGCGCAGTCGGTGCTGGCCGTAGCGCCCACCTTTTTTCACCTCGACGCCGCCAAAAAGCTCATTCTCATCAATGCGCCGCTGGCCCGCGTCAACGCCGCCTTCGATACGCTGAAGGTTATCACCGCCCCCGACCACCACTACCAGCTTAGCCAGCCAGTTACCAGCGTAACTACCCGGCAGGCGTACCGGGTGCAGGACGCCGATACTGTGTACACGGTCTACTTTACGCAGGTGCCGGTGCTGCACCTCACCACCCGGCACCAGATTGCGGATACCCCGAGCGTGTACGCCCGGCTAGCGCTGGCCGACACGAGCGGTGTGCTGGCCGAAACGGCCACGGGCCTCGAAATCCGGGGCGGGTCGTCGCAGTCGTATCCGAAAAAATCGTACGAGCTGAGCTTGTGGGCCGACACCACCGGCGTGGCCAGCCGCGACCTGGCCCTTCTGGGCCTGCGCAACGACAACAAGTGGAACCTGCAAGCCCTCTACAACGACCCGTTGCGCCTGCGCCTCAAACTAGGCAACGAGCTGTGGATGCGTATGAACCAGGTGTATTACCAGGCCCAGGAGCCGGCGGCCAAGAGCGGCATCGGGCTGGCCTACACCGAGGTGTTTCTCAACGGCAGCTACCAGGGCATTTACGCCCTGACCGAGCGGGTCGACCGCAAGCAGCTGAAGCTGAAAAAGTACGCCAAAAACACGATAATGGGCGAGCTTTACAAGGGCGTCGACAATAATAAGCTGGCCCTCACGTACCACGAGGCCCCGAGCTTCCAGAACGAGAGCGTAGCCTGGGGCGGTTTTGAGTACAAGGAGCCCGCGGAGCAAATTGATTGGACGGACCTGTACGACTTCGTGCGCTTTGTGGTGAATAGCCCGGATACTACTTTCCGCAGCCAGTACAAGACCCGGTTCAACTTCGAAAACGCCGTCGATTATTTCATCTTCCTGAACGTGGTGCGGGCGGGCGACAACACGGGCAAAAATATCTACGTGGCCAAGTACAAGCCGGGCGAGCCCTACTTCTACGTGCCCTGGGACCTGGACGGCATCCTGGGCAACGACTGGCAGGGTCTGCATACGAACATGACCGAGGGCCTGCTCACCAACGGCTTCTACGACCGGCTGCTGAAGGAGACCGACTTCCGCACGGCGCTCAGCCGCCGCTGGGCTGCGCTGCGCACTTCGGTGCTGACGCAGGATGCCATCATGGCCGGCATCGCGCAGAACGTCAATTATTTGCAAGCCAACAGCGTATACGAGCGCGAGCGCCTGGCCTGGCCTACCTATGCCTACGACCCCGCGCAGCTAGCCTACCCAGCCACCTGGCTGACGGGCCGCCTAGCGTATCTGGACGCGGCCTTTGCCCCGGTGCAGGCGCTGGCGGCCGCCCCGGCGGTGGGCGCGACCCTGTTCCAGCTCTATCCCAACCCAGCCAGCGGCTCGCTGACGGTGGCGTTTGGCACCGCCCCGTATCAGCTTAGCGTGCAAAGCCTGACGGGCGAAACGCTGCTGCGCAAAAGCCTGCCCAGCGGCAGCAACCAGGTCGATATCAGCGCCCTGCCCCAGGGCCTGTACGTGGTGCGCGCCAGCAACGCCGTGGCTACCGCCGTGCAGAAGCTGGTGGTGCGCTAACCCACGGGCCGGGACGCGGCCAGGCTAGCGCAGCCGCCAGCCCAGCAGCGCCCCGGCGTAGTAGTTGCGCCCCGGCGCGGGCTGAAAGTAGCGCCCGCCGAAGGCATTGAGGTCGTTGCCGAGGCTGTAGCGGCGGTCGGTGGCGTTTTCGATGCCGCCGTAGAGGTCCACTTCGAGCCGCCCGGCCAGGGTGCGGCGCCAGCCGGCGCGGCTGCCAAAAACCCAGTAGCCAGCCGCGTAGTCGGTGTTGGCATCGTTGAGGGGCAGCGTGGCCTGGTGCCCCACGGTGGGGCTGAGGTAGAACCCGAGCGCCTGGCTGAAATCGAGCCCCGCGCTGAGCGTGTGCGGCGCCGTGCCCGTGAGGCGGTTGCCACCGTAGCTGACCCCGGTAGCCGACTCGTAGCTGCCAAAGCGGAAGCGATTGTACGCGTAGCTGGCCCAGGCGCGCAGGCCAGCGGAGGGGCTAGCGGCATTGGCCGGCGCGGCGGGCTGCCAGAGGTAGCCGCTGGCCGCTACCTCGGCACCGCGCTGGTGGGTGTCGCCGGCATTGGCAAACAGCTGAATGCCCTGCGCATCAGAGCGCGACACGATGGTGTTGCGCAGCTCCAGGTCAAACACGGCCACGTCGAACACCAGGCGGCCGCCCAGCAGCGTGCCCCGGCTGCCCACCTCGTAGCTGGTGCCGCGCTCGGCCTGCAAGTCGCGGCTGATGGTGCCGTCGGAGGGCCGCAGCTCGGCCTCGGTGGGCGGCGCAAAGCCGGTGCTCACGCTGGCGTAGGCCGAAATGGTGCTGGAAAGCTCCTTTAGCAAAGCCAGCCGCGGCGACACCTGGGGCCGGAAATCGCGCCCCACGCCGTAGCCCGCCGGGTTGGCAGCGGCCGACGAAATGCGGTCAATCTGGTAACGCAGCCGGTTGTAGCTGGCCCCCGCGGTGAGCAGAAAGCCGGCCGGCAGCTCGTAGTCGGCCTGCGCGAAGGCGAAGCCCGTGCGGGTCGTTATTTCGTCGTCGTAGCGCAGCGTAGTGGGGGCGCCGCCCACGTTCTGGTAGCTGCGCGAATCAGTAAACGAGGCCTGAAACTCGCCGCCGCCCTGCACCCGCAGCGGGCGCCCGGCCAGCGTGCCGCGGTAGTGCAGCGCCGCCCGCCCACCGCCACCCAGGATGGCATCGCGCTCCCAGTCAACCAGATACGGCGTGTCTACGTGGGTGCTGCGGCCGTACACCGTGGCCACCGTGCGCCACTTATCCGAAAACCGGTACTCGTGCGTGAGCCCCAGCAGGCCGGTTTGCAAGGCGTAGCTGGCCTGCTGGGCCACCGTGCCGGGCGCCGCGGCCGTGCCCGGCCGCGCCTGGCGCGGGTCGGCCTCGTACTGCGCCCGGGTGAGGCCGCCCGGCAGCTGGTAGTAGAGGTCGGTGTAGAGCGCGTGCACCGAAAACACCTGCTTGTCGCTGGCGCTCAGCTGCCCATCCAGGGCAAACACGTCGCGGCGCAGGGCGCTCTGCTGGCGGTAGCCGTGCAGCTGCTGGTGGGCATACTGGGCGCGCCAGTAGTCGCCGTTGGCCTGGCTGGCCTCGGCCGTGGCCGTGAAGCGTCGCAGCCCATACGAGCCCACCGAGTAGCCCACCTGCGCGCGGGCCTGCCCGGGGGCGGGGCGGCGGTTTTCGAGGCGCACCACGCCGCCCGTGCCGGCCCCGTACACGCTGCCAGCCGGCCCCTTCAGCACCTCGATGCGCCCGAGCTGAGCGGGGTCGAGGATGTTGAGCGGGCTCGTGCCGTTGGCCTCTGTGAAGGGGATGTCGAAGTAATACAGTTTCACGTTGCGCACCCCGAAGGGCGAGCGCAGCGTGCTGCCCCGCACGCTGATGCGGTAGCTGCCGGTGGCGCGCTCCTCCAGCCGCACGCCGGGCAGCGTGTTCACGGCTGAGGCCAGCGAGTTCTCATTAAAGCGCTGAATAATTGTATTGTCGAGCACGCCCACGCCGGCCGCCGTGCGGCGCAGCGGCAGCCGCTGGCCGTAGCCCACCACCGTGGCGCCGGG